>Ga0081529_123721_pt1 | contig 97288 bp, 109 predicted proteins | sample EchGeymetagenome_FD_71012 | JGI IMG/M metagenome (GOLD analysis project Ga0081529, IMG submission 71012) | Ferrous microbial mat and aquatic microbial communities from Echinus Geyser, Yellowstone National Park, USA - transect B T=78-80 C v2... ...
GTAGTAAAGAAGGGCAAACCATCAGCCAAAGCATTCCAAATCCACAAGTTTTCCCTCTTGATACCATGCCTAACGTAAGTCCAACTCTCGTCAATTACTGTGACTTTTGCAGTAAAGCTTTTTAGTTGCTCTTGTAGGACTAATAAATTAACGTATGCCTCAATTCCATTTATCTCTAGACCTAGATGATTATCTGATAAAATTTCTAGTCAAATATAATTTTACAATAATATATCGAATAAGATGACTGTTTAAGAACACCCCCATTATCTAGTTAACCATTTATCTTGTTTCCATAGAGTTAAGAGAGTATAGAATGTCACAACGTATTGAATACCTAATGCAACAGAACCTAAAATAAGAACTCTAAGTTTATCACGTTTCATATTTTTGATCATAGTGTATATAAAGGGGAATATGGAAATACTTGATAAAAAGTTAGTAATAATAAAGATATGATAATGTATAATAAAAATTTGACTTATATGACCAAATAGGATTGACATATTAAAAATAATATTAAAAATTTTAAATATATAATTAAAACTTAACACTGGATTCTTATTTAAAAATAAGTATTCAAGAATAGGCATTAAGATGGGAGTAAAAGGCAAAATTAAGTTAGTATAAATTGAATTAAAGACGTATAGTTTACCTCTCCTAATTAGATCTCTATTTAGAAGCTCTTTTAAAAAGAAATAGTAACTAGTCTTACTCCATCTAATTACTTGTTTTGAAAATTGAAAAATGTTAGATGGCGGATAAGTATATACTTCAGTAGAAAAGTCTACTATTGCTCTATATCCCCTTTTTATAATATAATTAGTTAACTCTCTATCATCACCTATTAATACTCTAATTCCAAAAATCTTAGGATTTTTAAACTCTTCTGATTGAAGAAATGACTTAATTAGTTCTGTTCTATAAATTACTGCGTTACCATAAAGAATTATAGAGTTACCAAAATAATTTACAGCCCTAACTGGTATTTCTTGTAATCTCTGATAAAATTCTGCATAATAAAATGAAACCTTTTTATTATTAATAACGGAGATTTTAGCAGAAACCCCTCCTACGTCATCTTTAAATAATCTTAACAATCTACTTATAGTGTTTTGTGGAAGTATTGTGTCACTATCTAAAAACATGACATACTTTGTCGACACTTCCTTTATACCTTCAGATAAAGCTATTCTTTTGCCGTTTCTTTCCTTTAAACTGATAAACTTACCACCGTATTTTTTAGTTATTGATAAATATGGCTCTGTAACCCCATCTCCTACAACTATAAATTTTACATTTTGCATCTTTACACTTTTAACACATTCTTCAAAAATTTCTGGTTTTTCCTTGTATACTGGAATAATTACAGTTATCTCATTTAGATCGCTTACATTGGAACTAGCTTGTTTAGAGCTATTTATATTTTTAAGAGAAAAAACAGAGTTCAAAATAAAATATAGAAATGTAAGAATTGTCAAAATAATTGAAAAACAATCTAAAAGCACTCTTTCGATGCTCATACACTATTTCCTAGTTTATTGCAATATAAATGTTTTTAACTATCACTAGTCTAACGCCGGTCTTACCTAAAATCTTAATATGATAAAAATTTTTCTGATTTTTAGCTACATTTTTAAAAAGTTTATGGAAGAATTGAAGTATATTATAAATTTAACTGCTAATACTATGAAAAATTATATATATATTACGATATTATATAAACGTTTTTCAAGATAATTTGTATTTATAAAGTTATTAAACGAATTATGAATATAAGGGTTATTAAATTTGATCACTTTTAATGATTTAAGAGGATTTATCCAATATATTGTTAAAATTTCTTATTTATCGAGTGTGTAACCCCTAGTATAAAAACTTTTCCTTAAAAATCGAGCATAATCCTATATAGAACGCCACACTACTTATGCAAGCAATAAAACCTACTAACCTATTACTCTCTATGAATTAATTAACCTTCTGCAGGAGGTGGTTAAAAGTGTCAAGCTGGGTTAAAAGAAAATTTGAACATTTAAGGAGGTGGAGAAAGTACGCTGAGATTATCGCCAAAGCTTCAAAGGACATCGACCCTAATTCTAAAGTTTACGTATTTGGTGGTGTTGCAGAGAATAGGGTTACGGTTTTAAGCGATATTGACATTTTAATTGTTACTGAAGTAAAGGAGGGGTTTAAGAGCTACTAAAGTATTCTAAGGTTATAGAGATAGCTTAGTGATAGATAAACGACAAATAAGGCCTAGAATATTTTTATATAAGGCGTTAATTAGCTAATTCTCCTATAAAGAGTTCGACCTTCATCGTGATTAATAGTCACAATGAAGACCAAACTCTCCTCTTAGCAAGTTCTATTAGCTTCTTCAATCCTCTCCTCTCTTCTTTCAAACCAGAATATATAATCCTTAACTTCTATTACTCTCACTTCTCCGAAAGTTTTCTTACAATGCATTTAATTGCCTTTCCAGATTGTCCTTTTGACTTGATGAAACCCTTGCATAAATTGCTACTTGTTTTATACTACTACAACCGCTTAATAGTTTCTCAACCTCACTATCTCCACCTACCGTTAATTTCAACAGCTTTGATTTTACCTTCCCTAATCCACTTAACTACATGCCGAATATTTCAGTAACCTCACTGGGTGTTAAGTACCTCTCCACAGTATTTAAAAGTTACGTGTAAGTGTTACAGTCTCTATAATATCCATGTAGTCTTCGAGATATGAGGCGTACAGTATTGCTCTTAAACCCCATTCCTTTTCAAAGAGTAGCTTACCCTTAAGCATGATTATTTTAAACTTTACTGGTGCATACTCTATAAACCTCACATCTCCCCGAATCCCGGTGAGTTTTTCAATCTCATCGTTTAAATCGTCAGCGTATAGCCAAGAATCCCTCCACGAGACCTTATATCCCGTGTATATTCCTATATCTATATCTCTAAAAACCTTGGACTGTATAAAACCGCCGTAAACAGTTGCTAACCATATTTCCTTTTTCTCAAAGACTGACTTTCTCACTACCCTGAAAGGGCGATGGTTCCCCTTCCAGAGGGCTCATCGTTCCCACCATCGATTCGGCTCTCATCTGGTGGGCAGACGAGAGGGTCAGAGACCCCCTCCCGTTTAAATTAACTATTGCAATAACATCACGATCATTCTCATAACCACATGAACACCTAAACCAACTATATCCTCTTTCTTCCATCCTTTTACCACACCTAGGACATAAAACAGAAGAATAACTAGGATTAACATATTGAACTAAAATACCACGCTTCCTAGCTTGCCAAACAATCCAATACTGAATCCTACGATACTGCATCAAGTAAAGTTTATCCCTAAACTCCTTAGGCAATTTATCAACATTCTTGACAAGATTCCTAAGACTCTCCAACTTAATAACATTAGCACCAAAATCTCCAGCAATCTCAACAACCCACTTCCCAACCTTCCTAGCAAAATCCTCCATAATCCTCCTAGCCCTTTGATGAAAAGAACGAACTCTATACAAGATCCACTTATTCACCCTCCACCTCCTACGGGGAATTCACGCAAAACTAGAGAACGAATAAAACCAAGTATTACAAGAGAAAAGGAAATAAACAAGTAAGGAGAAAAACAACATAAGCCCAAACCCTCTAAGGGGACAAAACCCCATTCAAGGAGGCTGGCTGTGAAGCCCCTAGAACGATCTAACAAGAGGGGATCAAACCCCGAGTAGGAGGTTGTAACCAAATACTCTAGGGGCTGAAACACTTAACACTATGCAAAGAAAACAAGGTATTATGACAACAAAGAATATATAGGGACACATGATTGACACCCGTAAATTCTCGATTCCCTTAGGTCTGTTAGAGGCGAAGCATGTGGTGCCTTCTTGACAACGCCCTTGTAAACACCATCCTTTATAACGTGATAACAAATACCGGCAAGCTTTCCAGCAAGAGCACAAGTAGCCTTAGTAGCACTCTTCCCCCTAGCAATAAGCCTCTCATAATACCCGTTAAAAGGCTCAAGATTCCTAGCAACCAAGTAGAAAACTCTACGCAAATACTTATTACCCCTAATCATACCAGAGTGAGACTCACTATTACCACTCTGCTTAGGGCAAAGCCAGCATAAGCAGCCTTAGAACTGGAAACATCATCAAACTCAGCGTAAATAGTTACAGCACTAATCAAACCAATACCGGGAATCTTGGATAACTCAATTACGGGTTGAGGAATCTTGGAAATTATCATATCCTCAACCTCCTTAACAATGTTCTCCAAACTTTTTAACAGTTCAACTAATTGTTTTAACGCTAGTTTTTCCGCATCATTCAAGTTTCTCCCTAATCTTTTAGTTCCTCCTTCTCTTCCTTACTTAGTTCCTCCTATATAGATTTTATTAGTCGAGGAGAGTAATACTCTCCTCGGCTGGGGAAACATGGTCGACCCCTTAACTGAAGCGAAGTCTTCGGGTAGTGGCGTGACAAACCCCTACCATCGGACTGAACATTGTGACAAAATTCACGGATATAGGGAAGTGCTTACAGAGTAACTGAAGGCATAGAATAAATTATATATCACAAAAAATAAGACGTAACATGACTATCCTATGTATAATTCCTGATAATGCTCACCGATGAGCATTTCACATCCTCAAAAAGGTATTATCGTTTTGTCTGCTTTGTGGAATTCTTCAGTTTTTCTCAAAAGGAACATATAGCTAAATTTTAACTCAACATAAGATTTAGAATTTATTTTACTTCTCCTAGCTTAAGATCTAAGAAATTTCAACTAATCCACAAAGCACGTTTTGTCATAAGTCTTAAAAGGTTGAGAATAAATATTATAAACGGGGCCAGGGAGGGTGGGGAGTCTCGCCAGCTCCTGTAACCCGCATGGCGTAATGCGGGCACCAGTAACCCCTGCCCTATAGTGTCTCCTATCTATAGGTCCTGGTGGATCAATGAAGGCCGCCCAGTGGGGCTTGGCGGACGTGGGTTTCTCCTCCGGAGGGAGGGGAAGTACCACGTTAACCGGGGGAATCGGTCAGGCCCGGAAGGGAGCAGCCGTGCCCGGACGCCGGCGTTCACTGGTCTACGGCCTGAGTGAAGCCAGGGTAAACCTATAGATAGGCAGGCTATGGGGTAGGGGGGCTGGCCCCATAAGAATTAAAAGAAAAGATATATACCATTTACTCCAATTAATTATAGTGCCGGGGTCGCCTAGCCAGGTAGGGCGGCGGCCTGCTAAGCCGCTGGGGCTCTGCCCCGCGCGGGTTCAAATCCCGCCCCCGGCGTTTTTTAATGTTTTACTATTGTAAAATTTTTATATTTATATTTTTATTTATTGTAAATATAAGATTTGTATATTGATTGATGTATTTTATCTAATTAATATTAGGATATAGCCCTATCTTAATGATAGATTTTTACTAGCCTCAGTTATTATCCTCTCTAAGGCATTACTCGTGCCTTCTTTAAAGTGTTTTTCATTCCACTTTTCAAACAACTTGTAAAAACCTTTCATATTAACTTCCCATTCTGAAATTATAGCTCTATTCTCAACTTTAATCACACTTCTACCAGTAAAAGGTCCATCTAGATATTCTATTATAATCTTTCTTTCGTTGTCAAATACACTAATTCTAACTTTTCCACTTGTGGGAAACACAAATTTTATAGTACCCTCATAAACATTCTTTCTAGTTTCCTTTATATTTAATTCTCTCGTACCATGCCAATACTTAGGAAAGGAATTAACGTTTTTAACTATTTTCCACACTATAGAAGGGTCACAATTCATTTCCTTACTGACACTAAATCTTATCATTAGCTCTAACTTATCGTAAGGATAAATAAATTTTCTACCAAAGTATCAATTTTAATTTTGATGTTAAAATATAATTTAAAATAGGAAAAATGAATTTTACTGATCTAAGTAATATAACTAGATTTACTAGGCTTAAAGCGTGAATAATATTTTAATTTATTTTAAAAAATTATTTATATTTCATGAATTTTATTTTTTATAAATATACGAAATTTGCAGTAAAATAGGAAAAAGAAACGAAATATTTTCCTTTTTCTCAAATTAATGTTCACTGATTTATTAATTTTTTAAGTATAATGTGAATTGTCTGTAATATTTTCTAGTTTAAGCTATCTAAATTGGTATATTACACGTTTTTGATGTAATGTTACTAGTATATCTTATTTTTGATACAGCAACCCTATAATTCACCCTATCAAATAATTTATGATGCCTAAAGATTTAATTTCATATCACATTTCTCAAGCTTTAAAAAGAGCAAAAATTTCAATATTTTATTTAGAAGGGGGAATGATTAGTGAGGCCAGTAAAGAGGCTCAAAAATCCTGGAGACATATTATGGCAACTTTTCTTGTATTAAGCCTATATCAAAGCTCTAAAGAACCTCCGAAATATCGTAGTGTACCCAAATCTAAGATTTTCAGTATATCAAAATCGTTGCAAGATAAAGGATACGAGGATTTAGTAAAGCTATCAGCGTTATATTACGCATTAACTAATGAAATTCCTAACAGTGAGAAAAAAATTCTAATATCAACTTTAATTGAAGAAGAATTAATTCATGTTAAAAAATGGTTTAGAGAATTATGGAATGAAGATTATGAAAAAGAATTGAACAATATACTAGAAGAGTTAAAGAAAAATATCTAAATAATGTAACTATCTAGATGTTTAATTTCTCTTTTACTAGCTTAAATATGGGAGAATTCATTAAGGTAAATCTTAATACTTATAAGGTTTTATATAATCATCCTCGAAGAAAACTTTTTAATCCACATATAGTATTTTTATTTGGTGCCGGAGTAGCTCAGTCGGCAGAGCGCCCGGCTGTTAAGGGCGCATAGAAACCGGGTGGTCGGAGGTTCGAGTCCTCCCTCCGGCGCTTTTACAGGGAATTTTTCTTAAATCTTATGCCTTACATAAAATCTTCTTTATGACTTAATTGAATTATGGATATAATCTAGAAAATATTACTATAATTTTTCACGTATGATGAAAGATACGATATTGCTATATTGTCTAGTTAGATAAGCATATCAATTACTATTACTATAATTATGAAAAAGCTTCATTACTTTTATGCTTGTATATTTTTAGGAATTATATTAGTAGTTTAAATATAGGTTATAGGGTTTTCTCAGCTTGGCAATACAAGATTCGTCAAAGAGGGAAGAAGTATTATGTTTACAAAGTAGAGAAGGATTCGAAAGGTAACGTAAGTGAGCGTTACATTGATCCCCTGGATAAGATAATCGAGACTTATCTTAGCAGAGAGGGCGTTGGGTGCCCCCACAGTGGGGCCGGCGGGATTTGAACCCGCGATCACCAGGGCCCAAGCCTGGCGTCCTAGTCCAGGCTAGACTACGGCCCCCTTATATAACTCCTGCTAATTAACTTAAATGCTTAACTCTTATGTATTTTTCTTATATTTTTAGTAAACTTTCTCTCATAGTCTAATTTTCCTCAGTTCTTATAAGATATAGAATAAATTAAATTAAGCTAAGAAACTGATTATATACTAAATGCTGTTAAAATAAACTAAGAAAGAGTTTATAAGAAAAATATTTAAATCAGCAATAACTTTCTTATCTTTGGTGTAAGTAATATGGGACTTAAAGATGTTATTGTTGATCTTTTCCAACTTGATAAAGATTGGACTACAAGGATTGTAATGGGTATGTTAGTTTTAGGAGTTATATGGGGTCTTTTAGGAGTTATAGATTCTTTAATGGTAAGATTAGATGAAGCAGCTTGGGGTCTTTCAGCTAATTTAATCTTTACTCCTCAAGAGTATTTCGCAGGTATAACGTTACATGCAGAAAGGGATTTATTCGGGTTTGCTCAACAAGTAATTTACGCAATATTTATTTACTTTACTATAAAATTACTTAATATAGAACCTAGGGCTAAATGGATGCTAAATTTAGGTTTTATACTTATTAATATTTCGATGATGTTAATGGAAGGTCCAATATTAATTGTGCCAGCTGCGGGCTTTGATAACTATTTTTCTGCAACCATATGGTATTACCTTTCACCCTTAGGAATTCCAGGTTATTCAATGTATGTAGTTAGCCCTTTATTCTTTTGGGGTTGGATACTGTTAGATGCATTTACCTATATTGATGGTTTCTGGATCGTTTATCATTACTACTTAGCTAGTAAGAACATGAAGGAGAAGTTACCAGTTCCTTTAGTATATTTCTTAATGGTTACTTTAATGTTCATGATAGGCTATTCTGGCGTTACTGCCGCTGATGTTTGGGACGTTTTGGCTTTCTATCATTTAGTTAGCTTAGATCCTATAGCTAACCAAATAGCTTTTTGGATATTTGGGCATGCTATAGTTTACATGGCCTGGGTGCCCGCTGTTGGAGCTTTATATCTACTTATACCCATGCTGGCAAATAAGCCTTTGTATAGTGATAGAATGGGTAGGATATCTGCATTATTATACTTAATTTTCTCTAATAATGTTCCAATTCATCACTTATATATGGTAAACTTGCCAGTTGCATTAAAGCTTTTACAAGAAGTATTAACGTATAGCGTAGTTATTCCCTCAATGATGACCTTCTTTAATTTATGGGCTACCGCTAAGGGTGCTAATGTTAACTGGAATATTATTACAGCCTGGACTGTTACCTCGTTTGCTGGTGCTATAGCTGCAGGTGTCACGGGTATAGCTAATGCGACTGTTAGTTTTGATTCAATAGTTCATAATACGGATTGGGTGGTTGGGCATTTCCATGCGATGATATTGTGGTCAATAGTTCCAGCAGCGTGGGCTGTACTATATATAATGATAACGATGATGTCTGGAAGGATGTGGTTCTCTAGGCTTATGTCATGGGTTCATTACATTGGTTATATGATAGGTACAACACTTTTAATAATAGGATTTGAACTAATAGGATTTTACGGTGTTGTGAGAAGAGCTGAAATTTACCCAAGAGTTCCTGGTCTTATTGATGCTGAAGTGATGGCTACTGTTGGTGCTATTATAGCTCAATTAGCAACATTAGTGTGGTTTTTAAACTTAGTGATGACTTTAGTAAGGGGAAGGTTAGTTAGATTAGAGGGGATGTCATTAGGTCAAATAGCTGGTACTGTTGCTGCGAGTTTAGAATGGTCTTGGGATTTAACCTCGTTCACACCTTCCTTAAGATTTATAAAGATTCATGGCAATAAGAGGGGATTAACTTCAATGATTATTATGGCAATAGTAGGGGCTATACTTATTATCGTAAGTGTTTTTCCCTTAGTTCTTTCTGGTAATACATATACGCTACAAACATGGACGTGGATTACTATATTAACAATAGGCATTATTTTAGCCTCAATAGGTTCCCTTAAGAGTATGAAATCTATATAGGGGGTGAGTTATATGGATAGGAAGGAAAAATTTGAATTATATTGGATTATATATGTTATAATTCTATTCGCAATAGTAATAGGCACTACGGCTCCTTTAGTACCTACTGTTGGTGGTAATCCTACATCTGTTCAAGCTGGTAGTGTTATTCCTTTAGTTGCTGTATCTGATGGTAAGGTTATTCAAGGTATTTTGTATGCTCATCAGTATTATTTTGCAATAGAAGAGAAAGGAGGAGGTATAAATTCCAGCGAGTTAGGCAGCCCGTTTTATTATAATATTATGGTAGCTCACCCTGGAGAGTATATTAACTTAACGATGTATGCTGCTCCTCATACTGCCACTACTAATTTCTATTTTCCAGAATATGGTACTCATGTTGATGATGTCCAAATAGTACCTGGTTTAGTTCAATATGCGCCGATAGTAGTTCCTAACATTACTGGGGCTTATGCATTCTTAAATGGGGAATATGATGGGCCTTGGTTTAGTTATCAAGAGGGGTTATTATTAGTATTACCTTATCAAGGCTATGTGTCGCCTGCTGATGTTAACACTTATATAGTAAAAACACATATAGCCCAATCTAATGCACTAGTTGGAGATCCATACAATCCTCCGATAATTGTTTATAATAATACTATGAGTCCAGTAATTAATCTTGTCGCTAATGAGTATGCCTTATTTAACAATTCGATTCCAGGACCTACAATTATAGTTTTAGCTAATTCTACAATGACCATTAATATGTATATTCCTATGCCCGACAATGATCATAATTTCCTTTATAATTATTCTGCTACTGGAATGCCTTACGTCGTGAATAATGTATATATAGGCATCTATGCTGTTTGGTGGAATGGGACAATCACTCCAGTTGAGCAAGTTCCAATAAAATACAATACTACGATTAGCTTTACTGTCAAAGCTTTAGCCCCAGCATATTTATACGGATTAATTACTCCAGTTCTATACAATTATAATTTCATGGATATGTCTAACACTTTGACTGGCGAGCAAATGGGTTACGTAATGGGATTATGGGGAGCTATTCTAGTTGAGGGGTGAGGTTATATGGTTAGTTTCTTTAAATTATTAGGTATTGGATATATTTTGGCCATAGCTTTATTAGTATGGGAAATAACTACAGAAACTTTACATGCTGCCGCGACTACTTATACTTTACCTTTTATGATAGGTGCTTTCATAGGATTTATATCGTTTTTCTTATTTGTTTATTTTGCGCCACAGAACGAGAATAAATAAGTAAAGTGATTTCTTTTTTTAATTATTTTTGATTTTTCTCATATGTAGTTAAACTTTTTAACCTAAAGTAATTAATTTAAATTAGAGTAGGCATGTATATAACAAGTAAACCCATGGCAATAAGTAGTGTAATAATTTTAGGTCTATCATTAATAATGCTAATAATTGCCATATTTGAATCATCCTTATTAACTTGGTTAGCACCAGAGCCTAGGTTTTACATACCTACTTTAGGATTTATCATTGGAGCGTTCTTGTTATCGTGTTGTATCTCTAAGGAGGAATAGAAAGTTTTTATATATTTTTTCTTCAATCTCTTTTTCTTCAATTCCTTTTAGTTTGCTCAATTGTTTAATTACAATGTTTACATTACATGGTCTGTTTCTACTCATTTTTTCAGCAGACATGAAGGGGGAGTCAGTTTCAGTTAGTATATTTTCTATTGGTATTTCTTTTGCTATGATCTGTCTATTCTTATCTCTTACAATTATTGGTGGGAACGATAATATACCGTTAAGATCTAATATTTTATTTGCGGTTTTGATGCTTCCTTCAAATGCATGTACTACGAATTTAATTTTGTATGAAGGAAGTATTTCTAAAAGATCGTTCATTCCACCTCTTACGTGTAGTATTACCGGTTTTGATTCTTTTTCAGCTATTTGCAAAAATCTCTGCAGAATTTCCATTTGTTTTTTTCTATATTCAGTCTCCTTTATCCAAAAGTAGTCTATCCCTACTTCACTAATTATTTTTCCATACTTAGTTAGCTCTAAGCACTTTTCTACTTCATTTTGCTTATTTTTCACAAATTCTGGGTGAAAACCAATTGCAGGTATTATATTTTTATATTTTTTTGACATTTCTATTGTTTTTAAATTACTCTCTATATCTACCCCAGCATTTACTATTAAGATCTGGCATTCATTTACAATTAGATCTCTATCTACATCAAATTCCTTTGTGTCTATATGAGCGTGAGAATCTACTAACATAGATTAAGAAAAAAAGCTTAAGATAAAAAACTACTTCCACGGTTCCTTAAGTAACTGTATTTTTACTACTCCTTCGCTTTCATCATATGTTACTTTTACTAAATCCCCTTCTTTAATCTGGAATTTTTGTCTGACTTTAGCTGGTATAGTAACTTGATAGTTTCTAGATACTTTTACTATCTCTTCTACTGCCATTACGTTCACCATAATACATTAATAGTAATCTAGTATATAAATCTTACTCCGAATCTGTAATTAATAGTTAGTAGCATATAAGTGAGAATGATGTAGTAAATCTTAATATCTAAAAACTGTTAGTAATACTTTGAAAGAGTTTATTTTTGTATAATACGTGCATATGAAGTTTATAGATTCAAAACTTACCTTAGAATAGGTGGAAAAAATTTTTATATGAGAGGAGTTAGATTCTTTATTGGTGAGATAAATGTCTGAAACCCAATTAAGTGAAGGAGCTCGAATAAAGTTACCATCTGGAAAGGATGCTGGTCTTGTAGATATTTTGTCATTTTGCTATGGTCTATCTGAGACTGATGTTACTGTCTTACTGGCATTAATGAAGGGTGATGCTAGAGGGACAGAAGAGCTAGAGAGTGATCTTAAACTATCAAAGGCTTCTATAAATAGAAGTCTGAATAAATTATTAGAAATGGGTTTAGTAATGAGGATAAAGGAGCCTGGTAATAAGGCTGGTAGGCCTAGATATTTATACAAGGCGAGGGATTATGCTGAATTAAAGGCTAAAATGCTTAACGATATAAAGGATTGTGCTGATAAGATGGGACAATTGGTTGAGAAGGAGTTCAAGCCCTTGTGAGCTCATTCATATTTAAATACTTTTATTCAACTTTTTATTGAGATTTTTGCCTTGTGTCGTAGATTATATAAATCTTTAAAATTTATATTCTCATAATATTAGGTGATAACTAGTGTATTGGCATCATAGAAGAGGTTTGAAGTGGTTAATATTATATGTATTATCTAAAGGACCTATGACTGGTGCCCAAATAATGGACGAAATAGAGAAAATGAGTTATGGTATGTGGAGACCATCTCCTGGCTCAGTATATCCAGCGTTGGATGCTTTAGAAGCTGAAGGACTAATAAGAATATCTAAAGTTGATGGATGGAAAAAGTATTATGAGCTTACTAATGAGGGTAGAAAAGTTATAGGTGTGTTTTCTGAGGAAGATAAAATAAAAGAGGCAATTTCGCAGTTGGAATTCTCTGCTAGGTATATAATTGAGAATTCTGAAAAGCTCTCTACTGAAGATAAGATGAGGGTAAAGAACATTTTAAATGAATTAATGAAAGTACTATAAATTTATTTAAAAAGGAATATATTTATAAGCTAAATTAGGATTATGTTCTAGATTATTAATGGGATATAGTATAGTAAAGGTTTTTCTTTTTAAGAGTTGTTATTAAAATAAATGGGCATAGAGGTCGAAGAGTACGAGAAATACTTTTTATTAAAATTCTCACCTTACGAGGAAAAATATAATTTGTTTAACATAAGATTTATGACTGAAATGATAGATACTTTATCTTTTTTAAGTGAGAATAAGTCTAAGAAGTTTCTCGTAATTAGAGGTGAGGATAATTTTGGGGCAGGGGCTGACATTAGAGAATTATTAAAAGCTACAGAAGATCATGAATTTGCTATTACTTTTTTCACTTATATGAGAGAAATCTTTCATAAATTGTTAGATATAAATAAAATTGTAATATCACAAGTTAAGAAAATAGCCTATGGTGCTTCAATGGAGTTGTTACTATTATCCGATTACGTAATATCGGAAAAGGATGTAAAGTTTGCAGCACCTGGGGTTAAATTAGGAGTTTTTCCTCCGGTTTTATCTTCTATTGGTTCTTTTATAATAGGTTATAACAATGTTAAAAGATTGGCAATGTTAGGTGAAGTAATTAACGCTGATGAGGCTAAATCTATTGGATTAGTTCACATAATTAGTGATAATTTTGACAAAGATACTACAACTTTAATTAATAACCTTATTAAATCTTCTCCTTCATCTCTATTGTACGTTAAGAGGAATATGCTTAGACCGTTTAGGCAATACATAGATAAGGCTTTTGAGGATCTTATAGTTCAAATCCAGAGTGAGGAGGCTAGAGAGGGAATCCTTAGCTTTATAAATAAGACTAATCCTCCATGGTTTAGTCAATCTCTCTGAGTTTTAGCAATTTTCCGCCAGTATAGATGAAAATTATTGTTAATATTACGATTATTAATATAGTCGACATGTTAGGTAGTGTACCATATATAGTAAAATCTCTTATGACTGTTATAATATCTGATAAAGGTTGATATTGAACGAATTCACGTATATATTGTGGGTACACATTTGAAGGAAAGAAGGCGTTACTTAAGAACATCAAGGGGAATATTAAGATGTTAGATATTATCTCTGATAAGAAGATTTTATCCTTAGGTGTTAATCCGTAAATTATGGCTCCTAATCCTCCGAATAATAGTGTTGAAAGGATGATAAAACCTATAAATGATAGTGATATTATTGGTATGAAGTTAAAAATTATACCAAGAATGATGACTGTAATTGTTGATATTATTGTTATAATAATTACGTATACTATTAATGAAATAACCCACTCATAACTTCTTAAAGGAGAAGCTGCAAGTCTTTCAACTAGTCTATCCCTATAATAACCTGCAGAAACTCCTATTATTCCAAGTACTCCATTTGAGAGGGAAACTATACCTATCATTCCCGAAATTAAATAATCGTAATACGTATAGTTCGTAATTTTAGCTACATTGAAATGTAAGTTATTATTGACATCTTGTTGATAATACTCCCTTACAATAGCTTCTAATGTAGGTATGAATTGTTGATTTTGCTTACTAGCATATATTATGAAGGTTGTTCCGTTAACTTCTAAGTATATATAGTTATGCTTCATGGCATAGGTTAATGAAACGTTTGTTATTCCTTGAAAGATATCTGTTGTATTAAGGAATTTAGCTAAATTCTCGTTTCCTTGAACTACTACCATTACGTGGAAATAGTTGCTGAAACCTCCAAATACTAGGCTGAATAGTAGTGTCAATAATACTGGAAATACAATAACCCAAAATATTACAAATCTATTTCTTAAATTGTCCTTAACTAAAGCAGAGACAGTAAGAATTATTCTATTCATTTTTATCATCCAAAGAATTTATCAATTCTAGATACGCATCTTCTAGATTCTCAGCTTTAAATTCGTTTAGGAGCTCTTTAGATGTAGAAACTTTAATTAACTTTCCTTTATATAGAACTGCAACTCTATCCGAAAGCTTTTCAGCCTCGTCAAGATAATGTGTTGTTAAAAATATTGTAATTCCCTTACTTTTCATTGTTTTTAACAATTCCCAAAAGTCTCTCCTAGCCTTAGGATCTAAGCCTACAGTTGGCTCATCTAGAAATATAATCTTTTGATTGCCAGAGAAGGCAGAGGCTAAACCTACTCTCCTTATATATCCCCCAGATAAATATCTTAGTTTTTGATTTTCTACTTCTTCTAGATTAAACATTGAAATAAGCTCGTCAACTTTACTTTTATCTTCTTCATACAATCTTACGAAATATTCTAGGTTCTCTCTCACAGTTAAGTCTATAAAACCTTGATAATCTTGTGGCAATACTCCTATATTTTGTCTAATTTTATTGCACTCCTCTGGGATCTTATATTCTAATACTCTTACGTATCCTTTATTAGGTTTTAATATACAAGATAAAATTTTCACTGTAGTAGTTTTTCCTGCACCGTTTGGACCTAATAGTGAAAATATTTCTCCTTTATTTACAGTAAAAGAGATCCCTTTCAACACCTCTTTATCCTTAAAGCTTTTGTGTAAGTCTTTAACTTCAATGGCTATACCATTACTCATATATGCTTATTATTGAATAATAGTTAATGTGAATTTCGGTAAAGTTCCTATCAATAAATTTATTTATAATCTACCAATTGGAGACTGCATATTATGTCCTTCTATAGGAGAAGATGCTGGTGTTATTGAAGTCAATAATAAATATTTGATAGTTCATTCAGATCCTATCACTGAGACTAAAGGAGATGCCGGATTCCTCTCAGTAGCTGTTGCTTGTAACGATATTAATATGAAGGGTGTTAAATGTAAATGGGTACTTACTACTATTTTGCTTTCTGATATTTCTCATTTGGAAAGTATAATATCTGGTATTTCTGAAGCTTGTAACATAATAGGTTGTAAAGTTATAGGTGGTCATACAGAAGTAACTAGTGGAATAGATAAGGATATTGTAATAACTACTGCAATGTCTTCATCTAATAGCTTTTTAAATTATAATAATGTAAAACCTGGAATGAAGGTCATTCTGGTAGGTAGTCCTGCCATAGAAGGTACGTGGATATTAGCTAAAGATTACGAATCTATATTGCTACAAAAGGGTATTAATAAGCAAGTTATAGAAAGTGCAAGGAGGTTTAAATATGATATAATAGTTGAAAATAAGGCCTTAAAGGTATCCCAATACGCTGTTGTAATGCATGACGCTACAGAGGGCGGTGTAATGCAAGCTCTATTTGAGTTAGCTAAAGCTTCTGGTTATACTGTGTCAGTTGATTTAAGTAAAGTTAAGTTAAGATATGAGACTTCAGTTATAACTAAGGCTTTAGGTATTGATCCATTTAGATTAATATCTTCTGGTGCTTTTATAGTAGTTTCCGAAAAAGCTGATGAAATAATTGGTCTGTTAGATGAAGTATATGTGTTAGGTGAGGTAAGAAAGGGGGATCCAGTTTTAGAAGTTAAGGGATTAGGCATTTTTAATGAGGATTTTGAGGAGGAGTTGGTTAGATTTGAAAGCGGTAATATTAGCTGGAGGTAAAGGTAGAAGGATTACCATTTATAAACCGTTTTTAGTAGTTTGTGGCAGACCTTTAATTTCCTGGGTTTATGATTCATTGATTGGTTTAGTAGATGAAATATATTTGGGCATAGGTTATTCTCATCCTCTTTTTTCAATATTTAAAAATTCGATCTTTAAAATTTTTCCTACTAATGATATGAATTATGTAGAAGACCTTGTCTTATTAGTCAAAAGCTTAGGAGTTCCGCTTCTTATTTTACCAACAGATGTAGCATTCATAACTCAAGATATTTTAAAAAGATTTATAGAAAATTGTAATGCTGATATATGCAATTTGAAAGATAGCAATAATGAATTTTTGGGTATATCATATTGGAAGGGATTAAATTTTGATAATTATGCTGACATTATAGTGTTAGATAAAGTATATAACATAAATAGTTGGGAAGATTATATTAGAGCTAATAAGGAGTGTATGAGTATTGAAGAGGTTAATAATACTCTCCCCATTTAGAGGGTTTTTTAGATCAATAATTTATTTTTTATTAGGTTTTATAATGGCTTTAATATCTGCAGGATATTTCTCACAATTATTTACATTAATTGGAATAAATAAATATATTGCGATTTTGATGGCAGTTTTAATTTCTTTTATTAGTTTATTTACAAGTCCCCTTAATTTAGTGTTAAAAGAAGTGAAAAAAGAGGCTATCATGATAGAACAAGATGTAATATTTTTCTTTGGATACCCTATATTTATTCCTAGAACATTAAAGTTAAGTACATATACCTTAGTTGCAGTTAACCTAGGAGGTGCATTAATACCAACAGTTGTTTCGCTTTTTCTAATATATGAGTTAAAAACATATATTATATATTTTATGATAAACGTGATAATTGTATCTTTAATCTCTAAATTTTTTGCTAGAGTTATAAGAGGTGTTGGTGTTGTTATGCATCCTTTAATCCCTAGTCTTTTTTCTGTAGTAATGAGTTATATTCTATTTTATAGAATTCATATCTTAATTCCTTTATCCTCGTATATAGGTAGTGTATTGGGTACATTAATTGGTGCAGATATATTAAATTTGAGGAGAATTATTGAAGAAGCCAGGCCTCAAATTATCAGTATTGGTGGTATGGGAACTTTTGATGGTATTTTCGTATCTGGTATAATAGCAATATTTATAAGTGAATTATTTATTATTTAAAGCTTAAATTTATTATCTAAAATAATATCTAGTTCTAGCTTTATTTCTAATCTTTATTATTGCTATTGCCTCCTTACTCTCCTTATATTTAACTAGTATAAATCCTTTTTTAGTGACAGCATTAATTTGTTTATAATGAAATTTATTTTTTATCTGGTATTCTTCTATTTGTCCTAAATTTAGTTTATCAGCAATCATATTAAGCACTCTATATGCATATTCTTCATCATTTTCTCCTCTAAGTCTAGCTGGGGTTTTAAATAAAAATATTCTGTAGTTGCGGCTAACTTTCATCAAAAATATTATATGTTTATATTACTATTTATTTTCTATGCAAGATGTTAATGAAAGAGACTACGTTCTAAAGAAATTAAAGGAGGCTGTTGATTTATTTGTAACTAACGATAAGGCCTATTTACTAATCCCAGAGATACGTACTAATATTGGATATGCAATTTCTGGTGCAAAAAGCGTAGAAGACGTAGCAGCAATCCCAGGAAGATTAACAGTAGCGTTTAATAGAGTAATATACTGTATGTTACCTGCTTTTGGTGCTTCAGATCATGTGGCTAGAGTTATATTAACTGCCATGAAATATGATAAATCTATGAGAAGTGCAATGAATTTAAAATATTATAGGGAAATTGTAGAGAATTTAGATCAATCAAATATCTATATTTTTGATAGATCTTTAGAGCCAAAGACAGTTAAAGACAAGGAAAGAAGTAGTATGAACTTCATGGTTGAAAATAGTTTTAGGAAGCTTGGTAAAATTCCAAACTATATAGTTGATTTGGGGGATTATGGTAAAGAACCATCAATTTTTGTTTTAGATAAGGATCCGATACAAGTTGTAAATAGATCACTATCTCTTTTAAAATATATTATATAAATTATAAATTTTATTCCCTAATTAGCTTTCTTATTTGCTCTTTACAATCTTTTAAATGGTTTATGATTAATTCTGATGTTCTCTCATCTATTTTTGATCTATTCTCATGAAAATAAAATGCCATTTGCAATAATTCTTGTAATATAGGCATTATGAAACTTGCATTATCTCCGAAAATCTTATACTTTTTATTTTTCATCTCTTCATATATCTTCTTTCCTTTTTCTGTTATACTATATATCTTCTTTCCTTTTTCTATATTTACTGAAATTAATTCATCGTCAATTAAAGTCTTCAATATTGGATATATTGATCCAGTACTTGGTCTATAGAATCCCTCAAATTTATTTTCAATAGCTTTTATAATTTCATATACTCTCATGGGTTTTTCAGCAAGACACTCTAAGACTAGGTATTTCAATGCTCCCTTCTTTAATCTTTGGAAGTTAAACTTTGAGATCACATGTAAAAATATTGAAACAAAAAATTAATATTTAATGTTAATGTCCTGCTTCTTTCTGTTGATTTTAATACTATAAACTTATATTTGAATAATAAGGATAATATACATAATTAGGTACTAATATCATGAAAGGTGCCTCATAATTTATTTGTATGTTAATGGTTTTATAGCCCTCATACCACGCATATTCTGTAAACGAATAAGGGCCGTAATTGTAATAAACTTTTACTATCGGATATAGTAGGGGAAGATAATCTAAATTTGTACCATTAATTAAGATTCCATTTATATATTTTGATTGAACCACAGTATAGGATGGACCTGTTGGCCAGACTATATAACAGTGGTAATAACTAGCTAAGTTGTAGTAGATATATGCATAAGCTGGATATATAATGTTACCGTTTTGAGACTTTAAAAATACTGAAATTTGTGAATTTGAAGTTATTGAGATAATTATATTAAGGAACTGTGAAGTTGTAGTATTAAAGAACCATAAATAAGAGTAGTTAAGTATATTGCTTATTGGAAAACCACTAGTATTATAGTCTAAATTGCCACCACTAATCATCATATTAACGGAAGTAAAAATATGTTTACTTGCGTTTATTACATTAGCATATTCAGTAGAATTTGTTTGAGTTGATATTATATACGGTAATGAGAAATAATTTGGGATAGCTGTAATATTTATTATTGAGTAATGTGCATCTATTTGACCTAAAATTGTCGTATAATTATTATAACCTGGTATTGCTACTGGTATTATTACCTTCCCTGGAACTAACATACCCATTTCTACAGAACCATAACTTATTGAAGATATTACCGTATATCCCAAAAATTTATAGTTTACTAGTTGTATAGTATCATTCTTATAAAGTGTTATCTCGTTATTATGTCTTTGCATAAAATAGATCATATTATATGTTACATAACTTAATGTTACATAATAAATTAAGTATTGTTGATAACCTGCATTCCATACTCCTATCTTAAATGTAGCATTGTAAAGTGGAATAACCGTAAAATTTTTTTCAATAATATTAAACTCTAATGGTAGGTAATTTGAATAAATATGCTGAGTTACTAAAACTGATCCATTATAAGGAATAATTATATCAAAATATGGATAATTATTAGGGAATATTGAAGATAAAATAGTGTAGTATGTATAGTTTGCATTAATTGGTATATTAACAATATTACTATTTTTTTCAGATACTAATATCACTGCATTTGTTATCCCATATTCTGTAAACGAACTAGGATTGTATGACATTAGATTCCAAGATGAAGGGTCCATATTATTACCAAATTCTGGAGGTGTTATAACATAGTACGTTTCGACGTAAGAATATCGCTGTTTAGACCACGGGGGATTAGAATAGATAGAATAACTGTAGGGACTATATACCTTTATTCCAGTTAATCCATTTAAATTATCATTAGGTATATATATTCTATCATAATAAGATATATTGTACCATACTCCGTCATTTAATACTATTATAGCCCATGGAAATCCGTTAAAATTTATATATATTCCAGCAGGAGTAAGGGGTATGTTTGTTGATAGAACTTCACCATCAGGATAAATAATATATTTTATCACTAGAGTTGATCCGCTGCTCGAAATTATTTTTGGCCCTAATGTTGTGGGTATTACTGAAATCGGAGAATCTCTTAAATTATTCATTAGTTCCACGTATTCTGTATTATAAATTTTAGTGGTTAGTGAATTTATATAGAGTATTAGCCCAATGGATATAATCATTATTTGGATTAGAATTATAGCACCTAAGATAGATGAAATCCCTTTTTTTCTTTTAGGCATATATTATGATACTTTTATGAAATTCTGAGACCGTAACGAAATTAATTACCAAAGGGAATCTTTATCGCATAATTCAGTTCTAATTTCTTTTATATAATTAATTAATTCATTGAATTGATTAAAGGCTTCCAAAACTAGTTCCTTACTCTTACCAATTATCATAAATTGATCATTTCCCAGGCAGAAATTTAAATTAGTCGAAGAAAAATTTCCACAAATTTTAGATCTAATTAATCTAATATTTTTAGTATTAATTTTATAAAGAAAATCATCCTCAATATATACTGATGTTATATAATCTTTATAGAAGATTCTTGATTCCTTTACTCTTCCTATTGCAACTAAAATACTGGCAATCTTATGATCGTTAAAAAATGGTATTATTAAACTCTTAAATATTATAGTGTTATTATTAATTATAAAATTTAATTTCAAACACTTCCCCACTGCATTTCTCGCATACTTTATATTCTTTTCTCTCCAGTCTATAGCGACATCGTCTAGACTTAATGTTTCACAGTCTCCGCATAACATCATCTTTTATACATAGAAAGTTTCCTAACTGATAATATAAAATCTATTTTATTTGTAAAAACTCCATTTATTTTTAAATTTTCCAATTTGCTATAAATGTTCAAATCATCTACATTATCCACGTAAATTTTTCCTTTAAGAAATCTTATCTCCCTTAAATTTTTTGGCAAAAATTCCAGAACAAAATAATCATATTCCAGTGTATTTAATACTACATTATTAACTTTATATGCAATTTTAAAATTCATATTCTTTGCTTTTTCTATTAATTCTAAATTGTCTGTAATTATAATTGAATTTCCAATATTGTTAAAATCCGATAAATACTGATCTGGTATAAAAGTTAAAACATTATTTATTGGCTTATGATATACAATACATTTATAGTTTAATTGTAATGCTCTTGCAATCTCATCATCATTTTTAGCCTTTATACATATGTCCATAAAATCACCTTAACTCTATCAAAAAAGATATAGATTAAACATATAAGCTTGATTTGTAATACACTCTAGTAATAATACCGATTACATCTATTTAAATTTTTCTTCAGTAATTTTTACAGCTATCTCAAAAAGTTCTGGATACATCTCTTTCAATCCCCTTTCTAAAGCTTCCTTTGCTACTCTACTCATTTTAAACCCAGGAATTGTGTGATAAAGATATTGAAGTACTAGAAATGCTGGATAACTCCATACTCCTATTTTAGGGTCTCTTTCTAAGAATTTTTTCATTTCATTCTTAATCTTATCTGTATTATTATTAGCATTCTCCTTTGTTTCATTCTTAATTTCTTCAACGTTTTTATTTTCCTCAATATTCTTCCTTTTCTTTAAAAGAAAATCTAATTCACTCATTCTTTAATCACCTTTGCTAATTGCTGATAGTATATTACTAATTTAGGTCTCTTCATTCTTACTTCTTCATATCTTAATGCAGGAACTCCAAGTCTAGAGGCTTCTATAAATAGTCTAGATGGGGGGATAGCGATATCAGTAAATTTAACTGCAGAGAGATCATCTAATATAACAACTTTTTTAGAAAAGTTAGTAAAAGAAAATGCATTCTTTCCTATACTTTTGAGTCTAGTGTCTAGGTTTCTTATTGCCTCTATAGCTAAAGGTTGTGGCGTCACTGGTGAAATTATCTTGTCTGCTACTAACATTGCAGATATCGCTAAAGTTCCTAAATTAGGGGGTGTATCTATTACTAAAAAGTCAAAACTTTTTCCTATTTCTTTAATTCTACTGCTTATCTCTTCTACATCTCCATTTATTTCAAGCTTTAGTAACCCTATATGTGATGGGAATACTTCTACATTAAATATATTTACACTTTTTCCGCCCAATTCCAATTCTCTTAGCTCTCTTTTCATTCCATACGATACTGTAGCTCCTCCCTCTGGGTCTAAATCTAAAAGAGCTGTCTTTTTCTCCTTACTTAAATAATATGCCAGATTAACTGAAGTGGTTGTTTTCCCCACACCACCTTTCTGATTAATAACAGTAATTATCATGTCTAGACTCTTCAAGGTTGAGGACTTAAAAAGAATTGTACTATATAATACCTTCATGATTTTTCTGAGAGATTATAATGATAATATTTATATTGGACTTTTTTAAAAAGTATAAGTATGCTTGAGTATCTATATAATTCGATAATTTATGCTGATGAATTCAAGAAAATACTTACAGGTAAAGGCATAGATAGTTTAGAAATAACAGGGTGCTATATAGCTTATATATATGATAATTTATCTATAATAGGGAAGAATTTATGTGCAGGTTTTTTAAGAATGGGCTTAGACGTGATTTTTAATATTACCGCTAAAGGTAAAGTACTTTCACCTATTTATAAATTATATATAATTCCGCATTTTAATTCTGATGGTGTTTGTATAGGTTGTAATGGCGGTAAAGTAATAGTGAGAATTTCTGAAAATGGATATAATGATCCAAAAGATCTCCTAGAGTCTAAGTCTCTATACCCTAGAGTACTTATAAACCCAGAGTTCAAAAAGAAGAGTATGAAAATAATAGAGGAGAGTGTTGATGTAAATAACATGAGGCAAAAAGCTAAAAAGGAGATATTAAGCAGGATGTTCTTTTTCAGCGCCGGTGGTAGTCTTCATAAGTTCAGATAAGAGCGCGCTCATCATGATGAATAAGCCCCACACTGACAAGCTTCTGATGAAATCTCAGCCGGCTCTGATAATTATTATATCGTAAAGTACCATTTAACGTTAACTACTAATTGCCAACATATAAACCTAACTATCTATTAATTATTTACTTACATGTATTGTAAAAATAAGATATTGCACCACTTATGAATCTAGTTAATTATTTTAATATTGAAAGTAATAGCATACTTGATGAAGTCTCTCAAGATGCTATCTAAGTATTCTACGTTAGGCAAGGCTTTAGAGATCGCTAGTCGTTATTGTGAAAAATTAGATCTGATTCCAGTAATACATGCTTATTTTGAGGATGAAATAATTTCTAATGTAGTCAAGACCCTAGAGCCTAGGGTAAGGGATGTATATAATGAATTTAAGTTTGATAAAACTTTATTTATTAAAAATAGTCTTAAAATGTTAAACGTTAAAGAAGACAATTTCCTTTATTATCCATATTATGCTATTCCAATAGGTAATGAGACCATTGTGAACTTCATAGATAATTCGACAATACCTCCTAAGGCATTAATAATTAGAGGAGTTGTTAGATTCACATTTATGGCATATAATACTTACTCTCAGCTAGAAAAGAGTATCTCTTCTAGGCAAGAAGAAGATATAGTAGTAGAATTTGAAGATGGAAAAGTTAAGTCGTATAGTAGGAAGAGAAATATATTTACTGATGCTAACGTGGTAAGTAAGATATTATCGTCAAATGAAAAAGTCTTAGTCAATTTAACTTTACCTTACGCTTACTATTTAATGCCTTCCTTGCTATCGATGAATGTGATACCTTATGAAAATAAGGTTCTGATAACTAAAAGTGAAGAAAATTTAGATTTTAAAATAATTGAAGGAAAAGCATTAAAAGAGCAAATCATGAAAGGCGATACATTGCATCCTAGATTTAAATTAGAAATATATTATGATTATAAATCAAAAGGAATTATAAAGGAAGAAATAGCTAAAGGATTAGCCTATAAGATTCCATTGTAAATTTCTTATTACTAGGAGTTTCATATTATTTTTACCTGCTTATAACTCTTTAACTGTAAACTTCACAAATTCCTTTAATCTATCTCCCCTTAAATATACGTAACTTAGGGGATCTATGTCAACTATCATATAATTTTCCTCACTTCCTAATTCCCCGACCACTTTAGGAATAACTATTCCACTGTTTGTTTGCTCTGGAACTATAGCTATGCTTCCACCTGGAAAATCTGGGGGACTATATGCGTTAGAGTTGACTACTGCTATTCTATTTTCCAGTGTTCTTATTCTAAGGAAATCTCTCCAAATTTCTAATCCAATTTTCTTTACTTTAGATGGTACAAGAAGAATTTCTACTCCTTTTAAGAATAATTCTCTTATAAGTTCTGGAAAATCTACATCGTAACATATAGATATTCCAAACTTTATTCCTCTATATGTAAACATTATTGCTTCATTACCAGGGAATAGTCTTAATTTCTCTTCATTAAATAAGTGGATTTTTTTAGCTATTCCCTTTAGATTACCATTATCATCAATTATTGGTGCAATTACTGATACCCCGTCTTCAAACGCCCCTGGTATAATGTATGCCGTATATTTTTTTGCTAATTTCTGAAATTCTGATAATGGTACTTTATCTATATTTTTGATCCATTTTTCTGGTAATAGTACTAATTCAGCACCGTTTTTTAATGCATTTTCTGTCAAAGAAATAGCAGAGTTTATTTCTAATGGTTGGACTACTCCAATTTTCAAGCCTCTTCTGCCTTAATTCCTTTTTTATTGCTCTCTTCTATTTTCCTTAATTTCCTTAATATTCTTTCCTCTATTTTATCCACAGCATTTTTGACTGCTACTATAGGCTCCCAGTCAGTGTCTTTAGCTACATAGTCTCCAATCTTTGTAGTCACCCTTACAATTGCAGTGTATAATTTCTTATTTCCTCTTGAACTAGACATTTCCTCTTTAAATGATACCTTAAAACTTATGACATCAGTTAATCTCTCTATTTTGCTTAAATATCTCTCTAGAATTCCATCCATATTTGACTTAAAATCCAGATTAGACTTTAACGCTTGAGGTATTTTAGCTTCAATAGGCATACTTAGTTGCATTTTATCCGCAATAGCTTTTATGATATCCAAACCACTAATTACCCCTGCTATTCTATCTCCTTCCATTACTGGCATTCCAGAGATCCTAAATTTAAGTAATTTTGAAGTTACCTCAGTTAATGACTCATTTCCATTAACAGTTATTACTGGATACTTCATTATCTCCTTAACTGGCATAGCCATAATTCTCTCCTCATCTTTCATTATTGATTCCCTTTTCCTTCCGCTAACACTATATAACGCATCTACGATATCTCTAGCAGTAACTATTCCCGTTAATCTATAATCCTTTGTAGCTGGCAATCTACTTATATTATCCCTTATCATTATCCACCTAGCTCTAGCAATGGAGTCGTTTTCATCAATCGTAGCTGCTGGAAAGCTCATGTACTCTCTCGCAGTCTTATTAGGTATCTGGTCTGCTTTTAAGAGATATGAAAGTAAAGACTCACGTGTAATTATTCCAATGAATTCTCTTCTCTCATTTACTACTGGCAGAACTCTCGCCTTAGTGGTATAGAACCTTGCGATAACGCCATTTAGATCGTCAGTGTTCTGAACAGATACGCTAGGGCTCATTACGTTAATAACTTTAGTCTCTAGACTAACCCTTCTAGAGAGAAGATCCTTATATGATACTAAGCCTAATAATTTTCTATCCTTAACTACAGGGACTGTCCACATTTTGTACTCTTTCATCTTAGAAATTACATCTCCTAATTTATCCATACTTCGTGCCACATACTGCGGTTTCAAGATTAAAGTATCTTCTAACATACTAGATAAGTATTTTAAATTGAAAAATAAAAAAGTATTGATATAGATTGCATAAATCAGCTTTTATATGGAGTGATAGGTACTATGATTACTCATTTCCAGGCGATCATCCCTATAAGTCGTTAAGGGAAAGTCTAGCTAAAAAGTTACTTGAGGAGAGAGGAGCTTTCCACTATATTGATCTAATTGAGCCACAACTTATTTCAGAAGACGTTTTACAGGTTATTCACTCTAGAGAGTATATTGAGTTTGTAAAAAGTAAAAGCTTGGAAGGGAAAGGGTATCTAGACGAAGGAGACACTCCTGCATTTAAGGGAATTTATGAGGCAGCGCTAATCAGAGTAAGCGGAAGTGTAACAGCGTTAAAAGTTGTGGAAGAAGGTTCATATGTTCATGGAATAAATATTGGGGGAGGCTATCATCATGCTAAAAGAGATAAGGCAGGAGGATTTTGCGTATTTAATGACGTAGCATTAATTGCTAAGATGGCAGAGAAGAATTTCTCTAAAATAGCAATTGTCGATATAGATGGTCATCACGGAGACGGAACTCAGGAATTATTATATGATGATCCCAATGTGTTAAAAATTTCTTTACATATGTTTCATAAAAATTTCTTTCCAGGAGGTGGTGATATAAATGAAATAGGAAGCGGTAAAGGTAAGGGATATACTGTGAATATTCCCTTACCTCCTGGGACAGCAGATGACGCTTACTTATTAGCTTTTAATGAGATTGTAGTGCCAATTTTAGAAAGATACAAACCAGAACTGATTATTTTAATGGTTGGTGGTGATTCACATTTTAATGATCCATTAGTGGAGTTAAAATTGTCTACTTATGGGTATTTAGATGTTATTAAAAAAGTTCATGAATTATCTCACAAATATTCTAATGGTAGAATAATAATGCTGGGCGGTGGTGGATATAATTATGATGCAACTGCTAGAGTTTGGGCGATTGCAGTAGCAGAAATTGCAAACATATATGATATAGAGTATGAGCATTTACACGATTGTTGTTATACTAAGTCGTCTCAATTTGTTCTCGAAAAAGTAAAAAATGTGGTTCAACAGTTAAAAAATATACATTCACTTTACTAATATCATGGAGGAGGCTTTTCTTACTTTTTCTATAGCTTCCTCCACACTATTACCCGTAGCTAATACTACACCCATTCTCCTTTTGTTATATGTGAAAGGCTTACCGAATAATCTTACTTGAACTCCAGGTATTTCCAACGCCCTTTCTACATTAATAAATTTGGGACCCCAAATCTCATCACTTTGAGCTAAAATCACATGAGATGCAGCTGGAGACACCAACTTAACTTCTGGCGTTGGCAATCCTAATGCGCTTCTTATATGGATTTGGAACTCATTTATATCACTACTAACTAATGTTACTAGACCAGTGTCATGAGGTCTAGGAGCTACTTCACTAAATAATACTCTATTTCCAGATATTAGGATCTCTACACCATATATTCCAAATCCTCCTAGTTCTTCTACTATTTTTGTTGCTATGCCTTTAGCCTCATCCTTTACCTTTTGGGATACCGTTGATGGATGCCATGATTCCACATAATAATAGCTAGGTCTTTTATGTTCTATTGGTTCTATAGTCTTTGTAACTATGTTACCAGTAGAAGACGAATAATACCTATACGTTAGTACCGTTAATTCAGTATCGACTTTTACAAATTCTTCAACTATTACTCTTCTACTTTTTCCTCTTGCATGCGAAATTGATTCCCTATACGCGTCCTCCACCTCCTCATCCTTATTTATCAGTACGTGTCCATGTCCACTGGAGCTCATTTCAGGTTTTATTAGGCACGGATAACCAATATCCTTGCAAGCTTTTCTTACCTCTTCGACATTTTCAGCAAACGCATATTTAGTAGTAGGGAGCTTAAGCTTTTCCGCTGCTAATCTGCGTAATTCTATTCTATTCATACATATCTTTACTGCATTTGCATTTGGTGCTATTCTGTAACCATAACTTTCCAATTCTATAAGTGCATCAGTATTTATAGCTTCTATTTCTGCTATTATAGCATCTGGGTTTTCTCTTCTTACGATAGCCTTTATAGCATTTCCATTCATCATATCTACTACGTATTTTCTGTAAGCTACATGCATGGCAGGTGCTAAGTCATATCTATCTACTGCTATAACTTCTATTCCCATTCTTTGGGCTTCAATAGCCATTTCCTTTCCTAACTCACCACTACCCAACAGAAGTACCTTTTTTGCTCCCTCAAATAACGGTGTACCTATTTCCATATGGCATTTATTTAGACTGAGATAATAAATCTTCAAGAAGAGAGTAGAATCTAGACTTATCTAATAAAACGTTAAAAACACATATCCATCCTTTAGGCACTCTACACTCTCCAGTAAACGGAAAGACTATCATGCCTCTTTTGTAATATTTAGAGTACTCTAGGGTTTGATTATAATCGTTCTTACTTATTTTCGCTTCTATTACTATTTTATCTTCTACAATAAAATCAGGTTTATTATGGTATCTTGAAAGAGTAAAATTATGTAATGAAATATAGAGTTCTTTTTCTCTTTTCACTTTGTAATTTTTTGAGACAAGTAAAAAATACACATAATCCTCAAATATTTTCCCCATGTATTTATTTATCGTAATGATTCTTTCTTGAAATGTAGGATAAGCTAAGAATATATTTTCATTTATATTAATATTGATAAATTTTGCAATATATTTCAATTTATTTAAGTGAATTTGCTCATTCCCAATATATTTAAATTTTGTATCTTTTATTTCATTTCCGTTCTTGTCGTAAATTATTACAAACTCTCCATTAATTAATACAGTAACGTCTCCATTCTCATCTGGTATTAAATATCCCTTATCTAATCTATATTTGTATAATTTCATGTTGGTATTACCTAAGATTAATTTTTAAACATTATATAAGCATATATGTTGGATGATAATTAACCTTAACGATGTAATTTGGGGTTTAATACTGACAGCATGGGTTGCCATAGTGACGCTTTATATTTCAAGAGTTATCTCACGAAAATTTGGTATATACTTTACGAGAAAGATAATACACATGTTGGGCGGCGGTATCGTAGCCGTTTTGGCCCCATTCGTATTTAACTCCCCAATCGTACCAATAATTGCTTCATACATTCTAATGCTATATTTAATGATAGTGAGGATAAGGAAGGCTGATATGAGTTGGTTTATGGAGAAAGGAAACCTAGGTGAGATTTACTTTACATTCTCATTCGGTACTATCTTGTTAATAATGTATATTATTGATCGTAATTATTGGGACGGCAATTCCGTATATATTGCAATATTACCGTTAATTTTCATGTCTTTTGGTGATGGGATAACTGGAATTATAAGAAATTTTGTATACAAAAAGAGGGTTAAGGGTTTTTGGGGTTCAGTAGGTATGCTAATCTTCTGCTCACTAGTTGGGTATTATATTTATAATTTTGTAGGTTTAATAGCGGGAATTATAGCGACTATAGCTGAAGTCTTACCACATATAGATGATAACCTTTCTGTACCATTTTTTACCTTCTTATTTTTATATCTATCTGTAAAGATTTTCTAGTCTAATATAGGTATATTTATCTATAAAATTTACCTTTAAATTACTTATATTAACGTTCACTATTCCATCAACTTTAGCTAATTTTACATCATTAGATGTTATGTCATTTACTTTATGATATTTTCTAACTAATCTAATTATTTTACGTATGCTCTTCTCGTCTTTATAATCTTCTAATAGTTCATCTGGTATTGGGGGTATATAAAAAGATGGTACTGCAATATAGAACTTTGAACACAAATTACTATATCTTAAAATTTTTAGTGCTAGTCTACTTTTTAAGTACTCCTCAGCTACTATTGCATTAAAGCTGGGAACGTAACCGTACTCCACTTCTATTCCGATGTCACTCTCTCCTACTGCATAGATGTCAAGCAGCCTTCCCTTTGTCTCATATTCAACGAATACTCTATAACCTAGACTTTTTAGATGTGCCGATATTATTAATTGAATACTTGATTGATTAATACTTATTAAACCTGCTTCGTAATAATATAATAATTTATTTATTATGTCATCTAGATTTATATTATTATATACGCTTTGTAATTTTCTCTTTAATTTTTCTAAGTCCTTAAGAAACATTTCTTTAGATCTCATCTTTTTATCTACCTCAGTGAGGGGAATGTTCTTCACAGATCAGAAAACCGTCACTTCATCATGCATAAAACTAATTATTTTTTATAATAAAAACTCTAATTATGCTTTCATGGCTATTAGGTTCACCAGCATTGCCTTGGTCTGATCTAGAGGACATATTTCAAGAATATAATAACGTTGCAGTTTATATAGATAATGGTGGGTTAATACAGATGATTAAAGTAAGTGACATAGACGAATTCTACACTCAATTTTCAGTATTAATACATCCAAAGTATTTTAAGACGTACAAATTATACTATATAAAACTTAGAAAATTTGTAGCATTTCCCACTTTACGTGAAGATTTAGCAGACTATTTAATTGGTCTAAAGGGTTGGAGAGGTATAAAATATTATTACTCTGACGAATTTTTAGGCGCTTGGATACTTTATGATTGTATAAATTGCAGAGATAAGCAGAGAGCTCACCTTCAGATTGATGAAAAGAGAAAATTAAAGGATATTGTAAGTCGTCATTTAGAAATCTATAATTCATGAGGTTCTTTACCTATTTCAAAATCGTCACTGAAATTGTTAAATCTTTCTAATTTATATTCTCTAAATTCATCTGAATCTTTTTTGTTAATAATCTCGTTAACTAGTATAGAGGCTAATCCAGGACCCACTTCAGCCCCATATCCGTTAAAACCTCCAATATAATATACGTTTTCTGCTATTTTTCCAAAGGCCGGTTTCATATCGGGGGTTGCTTCACAAAAACTTCCAGAGGTATATAAATCTTTAACGTATCCAAACCTTTTCGAGATTCTTAAGATTACTTCACGTTTATCATCTATACAAATTTTTCTTTCGTAAGGATTTGCCTCTATTGTTTTACCATCTCCTGCAATAGCAAACGGAAGTCCTAATCCCATTACTGGTCTAGAATAAAAATAATTAACATAGTCATAAATTATATTAGAACCTATTTCCTTTCTATTAGATATTATTAACGATGCCCAACAATAATATGTTTTTATAGGTATTTTAATATTTACTAAATATTTACTCCACGCGCCTGCAGATAATATGATTAAGTCTGGTTCATAAGTAGTATTCTCAATCTTTACTATTCCTTCTTTATTTTTGTCAATTATAACTCTAGCATATTTGATTATCCTTTCCGCTTTACTTAGTAAATTTTTTATATAAACTAGCCCATCTCCTCCTACCGCTTCTATAGCGTCAGAATCTAGCCAATTAACAAACTTTTGATTTATATTAACACCTACAGAAGACCATAGATTGAGTAGTCTAGAGTCTATATCTCCTATTGTATATGATTTAAATGGTATATAAGGTATTCTAAACATTCTATAAAAATCCAAAGATAGTCTAGCTAACTCAATATCCTTTCCTTTTAATAATAACGAGTGTATAAGACTCGGAAAAATTTTCCTTATGTTTGGGTCTATTAATACTGTATTTATTCCTAGTTTCTTTAAAAGTAGATATATTGAACTTCCTACTATTCCCCCTCCTATTATCATTACTCTCAAAGCGAATTATTGATAAACTATTATTTATTAAAACTAACTATGGAAGAGGTTGTTGAAGGTTATTTTCTGAAATTTAAAAACTCAATATGGGCAGTAAAGGGTTGTTACCACCCTGATGGTTATGCAGTAGCAATCCCTAGGCTTATTAATGGTGTTAAAATTAAGACACTCAGTTTAGCTTTAGATTTAGCTAGAGAAAAATTTGGTGAATTATTTAAATATGTCAAAGAAATAGGTTTCGAAGTTCCTCTAATACCTTTAAATGAAAGTGAAATTTTAAGTCCTTTTAGAGTTGAAATATTTGATCCAATAATAGTTAAATTTAGGAATTTTTTTAATAATGAAATAGGAGTAACGGGAAGTTATCTTTATAGCGGTAAAGGTGAAGATATAGATTTCCTTAGTTTTAAATCACAACATTACTTAATATTACGTAAACTTAGGTTAAAAGGAGTTACAAAACCATTAATAGAAGTTAAAGAGTCTGAAGTGGAGACTCTAGATTATCACGATTTTAAACTTTTAAAAAGTAGAAGAATATTAGAAGGACTTTTTGAAAATAAAGAATATACCTTTAAAATAGTTGAATGCGAAAACTTCGGCGAGGTTAAGGAAATTAGAGATTTTAAAGGTTATGTGAAAATAAAGAAATTAATTAAGCCTTTCTCACTTCCAGTAAAATACTTAGCAGTTGATGAGTCTGGTAATGATTACATATTAACGAGTTTTAGAATTAGATTTACCGAAATACCATTGGATACAATTCTATATATTAATGGCAAAGTGCTTATCAGGAATAATTTTAAAGACATTGATTTAGATATTGCTAAAACAGTAAAATTAAAAATATCTAAGTAAAAATTAGTTTGATGTCAGCTCATAAGATGCATAGAGAGCATTCCCCCACAAATATAAACTTTTATATAATTACAATTAGCACGTCAAGATATGAGAAATTAATTAAAAAGGAACCCGTTGTTGACGAGTCTGGGGATATTATAAAGCAGTTAATCATCGAATCTAAGTACAACATTATTGGATATGATTTAGTACCAGATGACAAAATAAAGATACTTAAGGCCTTTATAGCAGCCCTTGATAACCCTCAGGTGGACGTTATAATCTCCACTGGGGGAACTGGGTATGCACAAACTGATGTTACAGTGGAAACTATAAGGAAGATATTTGATAGAGAAATTGAGGGATTTGCTGACGTTTTTAGATTGGTAAGCTTTAATGACCCAGAAGTTAGGGCTGCCTCATATTTAACTAAAGCTACAGCGGGTATAGTTAATGATAAAATAATATATCTACTGCCTGGTTCTCCCGACGCAGTAAAATTGGCTATGAAAGAATTAATTTTGCCAGAAGTAGGTCACCTAATTTATTTGGTTAGGAAAAAATAATTTTTTCAATTTTCTCAGTTAATATTTTCTTAATGTTGTCTCCTATACCATCTATTTTATTTAATTTGAAATATATCAATAGAAGATTTTCTAATTTCTCGTCCTTTACTACATTATCTATTATATTGGAATATATCTCATATATTATATTATCATCTATGTTATTATACCAATTTAGATCTTCTTCTATATCTCTAATATTATTAATTTCTTTATTAACTTTTTTAATAATATTTTCTATATAATTTTCATTTATATCTATTCCTAGTAAATCTAATGGAGTTTTAATTTTTAATTCTTTAGCAGTTAAAGGACATAATGTAATTTCTTTATTAATTTTCCTAATATTATCTTTACTATTTAATATGTTTAGAAATATATTACTACATACAAGTTCAGATAGATTTACTTCACCTCTTAATAAACAAGGTATATGTAACTTACTTTTATCCAATTTTAATTCGTCCATTACCAATAATTGGACATGGTAAATGTCGACAAGAGTTTTTTTCCTTAATTTTTGTAAATAGAAATATTCCTCGGGGGTCACTACATATATTTCCTTTATTTTTTCTAATTCTGATATGTTTAATTCATCTTTAATTAGCTTAGTAAAATCAATATTTAAATATAATATACCAATTTTTTTACCTTTTTTCCTTAAATATATAATAGATTTAATTATTTGATCTTCTAACTCTTCAGAAAGGGGAGTTATAAGTAAAACAGACGTAAAAATTTTATTTGGTATATTAATAACATTTTTCGGTCTAATTTCATTAAGTTTGGAATTTCTCTTAAGAGATTCTGTTATATTTAACGTAACTGGACAAACACTCTCACATAAACCGCACATGTGGCAATTTGCTAACTCATTTTCTTTTTCAAAATATGAAATTGTATAAAATCCTAATGGTGTATGAAAAACGTCATTAACTTGTTTTCCATAAGGGCAGACATCAATACATTTACCACAAATAATACATCCGCTAAATAAATTATTACCTTCTACTGTAGAATACTCCAGCGCATTCAATATAGGGTTTAATGGTTTATTGGAATATAACGAAAAAGCTATCTCATCTTTTCTAAATCTTAGTATGGAAAAATCTGCTGCTTCAAATTGTTTTATTATGTTATTTATATCATTTATTGGAATATAACCTAGATACCAGTATTCATAATTCATAAATTCATATATTGGATTTTTTTCTATACTAAAATCCCTTATTAAGTCTATTACTAATCTTTCTCTAGTTTTGGGATAAGATACTAAAATGTAACTTTCCTTATCTTTTTTTACTATACTTATATCTCTAAAAACTGGTATTCTTGTACTATACCAATTTTTTATAATTGTAATTAAATCGTTTAAATTCCCATCAAATCTTTCATATATAATTTCTTTATTTTCTTTTTTTAGATAAACATTTATTACTATACCACCTTTATATTTTCCAGAGTAAAATTCGCCGTTTATAAATCCGTCAACTTCAACTCTATCTTTTATCTTTCCAAACTCATTAAAACCGCTTATGGGATCATTGAAGAATACACTTCCACCAATTGTAAAGTCTAGATTTGACCAAAATTCTATATTATAATTCCTTAATATATCCAGCCATTTAGTCCCTGCTTTAACTTTTATTTTATCTCCTAGATCTTCTATTCCAGCATATCCTATAAAATCTATTATATTTTCCCCTTCTATACCTCTAAAGTATTCGTATCTAGGTGCACTGCCTTCTTTTATTACTATTCCATCCTTATATTTAATTATACTATTTACTTTTATATTACTAATTTTTGTAGGCTTTAATATTCTATAAAAGTCCTCATACAATTGGTTTTCCCTCTCTTTCTCTTTCCATATTGTTTAGAGATCCACTAATCAAACTATTTATTAATCTTAAAGATTTTTTCCTAGATAAATATTTATTGTTGTTACCACAATAGGGACTATAAACGCATTTAGGACAACCATCTTCACAGTCACAGCTTTTTACAATATCTAAAGCTACCTCATATGCTTCCTCAAGTCTTTCAAAGAGCAATTTAGCTACTCCACTGCCTCCTATAGCTGAATCGTATATTACTACATGCCCACTGGGGTAGCTTATTCCGCCTAAATCGGTCAGTGAAGCCCCTGCTACAACTCTAGCTGCGGAAATTAATACGTGTTCAGTTGCGTGATACGTTTCCATGTTATCAATTAAAGTGAAATCCTCTATAAGAGGATGATATATTAATAATCCTTTTGTATTGTAAGTGAAATTAATCGGATTATCATATTTATATTCATTTCTTCCCCTCTCTTTTCTTGAATATATATCATATGTAACGTAACCTAGAACCGACATAAGAAGTTTCATGTCTCCATATTCTACTTTAATTCCGAATACTTTTCTTTCATCCTTTTTATTAAATTCTAGTAGATCCATTGAATATAAAGGCTTAGTGTAATATGTTAATTCACCATTTATCTTTTTTACTTTTGCTGTAAGATTATCTAGATTTAATTCCTTTACAATATAGGTTTTCTTTGAAATAAGATATACTGCATAAGGGTATAAATCATGAAGAGCTACTGGTAATTCTCTCTCTCCAATCTTTTTATTATTCTCGTCATAAATTCTCACTATTGGCCCTATACTTCTGAGAGATGAAGAGGCCACGAATTTTTTAGTATTAGGTGTGGCATATGCATAATCATTTACAATTTTTATTATACCATTTAGATTTAATATTTCGTAAGCTTTTTTCCATAAATAAGGTAAATCACCAAGGAATATCCTATGTTTTTCTACAAGATAAGCAGCGGCATGTATTTTAATAACTTCTAGGTTAGTTGGATCGAAGGTAATTGGTTGAATTTGCCTGTTAAAAAACTCACTAGGATGTCTTAAGTAATAACTATCTATAGGGTCGTCTCCTAAAATAGTAAATACTAAACCAGTCTTATTTCTTCTTCCGGCTCTTCCTGCTCTCTGAATGTATTTAGTATAACTTGGTGGGTTCTCAGCCATAATTACCGCATCTATACTTCCTATATCTATTCCTAACTCTAATGTAGGTGTTGCTACCACACCGTCTAATTCACCTTTTCTTAATTTTTCTTCAACTCTTATTCTCTCTTCGGTAATCAGTCCTGCCCTATGGACTGCTAGGTTTATACTAAACCTATCTGAAATTTTAGCTACTAATTCCGCCATCTGTTGCGAATCAGTAAATACGAGGACTTTTAGTCCTTTTTTTACTAAAATTGCAGCTAGATAAGCTGCTAAGGTCCATCTACTAGAACCATTACTATCTATTAGTACATGTATTGCTATTCCCTTCCTTCTCTTACTTCCTTCAATTATATCACCATCAACTCCAAATAACTCTTTGAATAAATATTTTGTAGCACCTATAGTAGCACTGGACGCTATTATGTGAATTTCATCACCAAATTCCCTTATTCTATCTACTAAATTTCTAAGATGAGAGCCAAAAACTCCTTCATATACGTGGACCTCATCGAATACAAAATGGTCTGAAGTTCTTAATAATTTTCTAAATCTCTCACTTAATGCTAAACCTATATGTATCATGTCTGGATTAGTTATTAAGATATGGGGTGGATCACGGTATAATCTTTCCCTCTCTTTTTCTGGAGTATCTCCATCAAATATCCCAACATTTAGACCTAATGTGTTACTTAACTTATATATTCTAGTAAGCTGATCTCTAGCTAAAGCTTTAGTAGGATAGACAAGTACGCTTCTCTCTCCTTTAAGAGCTAAATCTAATATAGGTATTAAGAAAGCCTCAGTCTTTCCAGTTCCGGTTCCAGATATTATCATTATGTTCTCTCTATTCCTTATTTTTCTGAAAGCTTCATATTGATATTTGTACAAAGTTTCAATTCCATATTCTATCAACGCTTTCTTAAGATTTTCATCTAAGTCTAACTCATTTACATGTGGTCCTAAATCTGGCTCTAATGAAGTTTCAGTATATACATGGGCTAACCTTGCGTTAAACAATTTTAGTCTTTCTCCAATCTCACTAAGAATTTCCACAATTTTATTAACAATGCTACATAGATTAAAAGCATGGTGGATATTTTAGTAAATAAAAAAGATGTAGAAGTATTCTTATCCAAGCAGAGAGACAAATGTAAGATAGGAGATTTGATAGAAATAGTTGTACTAGAAAGAGTATTAGAGGAATTACCACATATTGCATCAAAATATGGTTTTTCTATAATTGATGGCGAAAATTTGGAAGGAGAAGTGATTAAGATTAAACTTGAGTTCAGACACCAGCTTTTTAGCTAAGTGGTAATTTATATAACAAGTGTGCAGTGTAACGGGAGTATTAATATTTAATCCAAATAATTTCGATAAGATTGAAAAGAAATTAGCCAATATTCTTAAAAAGGCTGAAGACAGAGGAAGGGATAGTTTTGGTATTGTAGTTATAGAGAAAGATGGAAGCGTAAAGGTTAGGAAAGCATTAGGTAAACCATCAGAAAAAGAGGAGTTGTTATACGGGATTTTAGATGAGAATTCTAGAGTAATAATAGCAAATAATAGGGCTGAGCCTACTACTGAATACGTCAGACAGAAGACTGAAGAGGATATACAACCCTTTATTGGAGAAAGATATGTTATTACTCATAACGGTATTATAGCCAATGATATGGAACTAGAGAGGAAATATGAACTTAAAAGAAAAACGAAGATAGATAGTGCAATATTACCGCCGCTTTTAGATAAAGTTTGGGATGGTAAAATAGAGGCTTTAAGGAAGATTTTAAATGAAATAAGAGGTAGCTTTGCGCTAGTTATTGGAGATAAAATAAACCCAGATAGAATATTTCTAGCACAGAATTTCAAACCATTATACATGGCTTACGATTATTCATTACAAGCTGTATTCTTTTCTTCATTAGATGACTATTTTGATGTGAAACCATTTGATCCGATAAATGTGACTAAACTTGACCCATATTCAGTTGTAATGGTGAATAATGATAAACAAATTGTTAGTCTTCCGCTATTAGAAAAGGAGGGTAAGAAAAAGAAAGTTCTGGTAGTGGCAAGTGGAGGATTAGATTCAACAGTGGCTGCAACTAAATTAATTAGAGATGGTTACGACGTTACACTAATTCATTTTAACTATCATCATAAAGCTGAGGAAAAGGAAAGAGAAGCTGTAAGAAAAATTTCGGAATATCTTAACGTTCCTTTAATAGAAATTAATACTGATTTGTTTAAAATGATAGGACATAGCACTTTGATAAGGGGAGGGGGGGAGATAGTTAAAGATAGAAAGGGGGAAGAGGGTGCCGAGTTTGCTCATGAATGGGTTCCGGCAAGGAATCTTATTTTCCTCTCAGTAGCTCTCGCCGTAGCCGAAGCTTATGGGTTCGATGCTATCGCTTCTGGAATTAATTTGGAGGAAGCCGGTGCGTATCCAGACAATGAGATGGAGTTCATTAGAATGTTACAAAAGCTGAGCCCATACGCAACTGGTCCTAATAAGAAAATTGACGTATTAATGCCGGTAGGTAACTTAGTTAAGCACGAAATAGTAAAGCTCGGTTATCAAATAGGTGCTCCTCTTCACTTAACCTGGAGTTGCTATGAAGGTGGTGAGAAGCATTGTGGAAGATGTGGCCCGTGTTACATGAGGAAAATGGCATTTAAAATTAATGGTTTAAAAGATCCCGTGGAATATGAGTATGATGAGTAACAATTTTAAAAATGAGTAATAATTAGGATAAAGTTATGTTACCTCCACTGGAGTTTTTTATCGCAATAGTCCTCATAAGCGCGCTTTCTGGTATTTTAGGGGCTTTAACAGGCTTAGGCGGTGCTACATTTTTAGTACCAATATACACTTTATATCTAGGAATTCCTATTGTTTACGCCTCTGGTGCTAGTTTAATATCAACTATAGCAACATCGAGTGGCGCTGCCAGCGCTTACATAAAAGATAGAATAACTAACGTCAGAATAGGTATGGGTCTTGAGATAGCTACAACTAGCGGTTCTATAGTAGGTGCGTTAACGGTAGCTTATATATATTCGCATCATTTACAATTTATAGTATATATAGTTTTTGGAATTGTATTGCTTTCTCAAGTATATGTTCAATTAACTAAATCCAAATTTGAACTTCCTAGGCCAGTTAAACCTGATTGGACTACTAAAGTTTTCCAACTATATGGGAAATACTATGATGTTGCATTGAATCAAGAAGTTGAATATTTAGGAATAAGATGGTGGTTAGGAGAAATAATTATGTTTTTTGCTGGTTTTATATCTGGTCTATTAGGAATAGGTTCTGGTGCTTTAAAAGTCTTAGGTATGGATTGGGCCATGAATCTTCCAATGAAAGTGAGCACTACTACTAGTAATTTTATGATAGGAGTTACGGCTGCTACTGGAAGCTCGATTTATTGGCTATTTGGATATATTCAACCGTTTTTAGCTGCAGGCACTGCGATAGGAGTTTTAGTAGGGGCTTTTATCGGAACTAAAATACTAGTGAGGGTTACTAATAGGACTATAAGGTATATCTTCACAGCAATTTTAGTATTTTTAGGAATTCAAATGATATTGAGGGGACTAGGATATGGATTTTAATGATGTTATAGGTTATACTTTAAGAATTGGCGTAATAATAAGTGCAACAATTATAATAATTGGCGTAATAATGTTATTTATATTTAATAGTTCCAATAATTTTACACTTAACCAAATAGCAGCTCCTAACTCTATTGTTAATAGCTCTATTTTTAAGCCAAATGAAATATTCAGCGGGTTACCAAAACCTTATGCTTTGGATTATATATACCTAGGGTTAATGATTTTAATAGCAACTCCCGTAGCTAGAGTATTATTAGGAATTATACAATTTGCTAGAGAAAAGAATAAATTATATACAATTATTACTGCAATTGTCTTCTTTAATCTAATGTTCGCAATATTTTTATTACCCCTTATAATAAGTAAATAATCTAATTAATACTATTTAGTATTTTTAATCTTTTTTCTAGTATTTTCAAGCTTAATTCTAAATATTCATTTGCTACTTGTTTTGTAAATAATTTGCAAAAATTAGCCTCTAAAACGTCATTGAAACTTTCATTAAGTACATTTCTTATTATATTAAAATCTAATGATTTAATTAATTCTAAACCTTCACTGAAGTCCTCTTCGTTAGCCCACAGATTAAATCTAGTTACTCTTTTATCGATAATCTGAACTATATAATATAAGGGTTTCCAAGCTGTTAAAGCATGACCGTGATCAATTATATATCCCTTATTATCTTTAGATAACACATGCCCTTCTTTTAAGTCTATATTTAGTATCCATTCCTCAAAAGTTAAACTCCTTTTGATATCCTTTATATTAGTCACTTTTTCTGATGCCTTTTCGGGAAGATATTCCATTAAAAGCCCTTGTGTTCCTTCAAATTTGATAAGAGATATTTCTAAAATTGGCAAATTTAATATTCTTCCTAATCTCGATGCGAAAAGTTCTGAAGCTATTTCTAAAGCAATATTCACATCTTTTTCTTTTTTAACGGGCTTAAAGTATAGTAGCAATGCAATTGCTACACTAACATTTAGAATATAAAGTTATTTCGATTTATATTAGAATCTATTTAACACAAAAACTTATTTTACAATGCTCTATAATATAATATAATGGAAGATGTAAAACAGTCTGTAGAAAAAATATTAAGAGATAGGGAGTGGATAACATTTAATGACCTATTAAAGTACTTACCTTACCCAGCACCTGCAGTATATTCAGCGTTAACTGAGCTAATTAAGGAAAATAAAGTGGGTAGAAGAGGAAGGTATTTTTACTATATAAAAAAGGAATAACTTAATTTGTAAATGATTGCTTAGGTAAATGTAAATTATACTTTATCGCTAACAATCTAATTATGAGTACAGATACTAATGATAGAAAGCTAGCCATTTCATGAACATAAGGATATGCAAAATAGTAAATTAACCCACCACTTAGCGCTGCAGTAGCATAGATTTCTCTAGTTAAAATTAAAGGGATTTCGTTGACTAACATATCTCTCATTACACCACCTCCAGTTCCTACTATTGCGGCAATTAACCCCACTGAAATTACATTCATACTATGAGAATAAGCTAATGAGGCACCCAACGACGAGAATGTGGAAAGTCCGATTGCATCACTTATTAGCAATATTCTTCTAAATTCTTTTATTTCAAATATTCTATGGAAATAGAATACAAATATTGAGACTAATATAGTTAATAAAAGAAAATTCCACTCTGTGAGTATTTTCGGTGGGAAAATTCCTAGCAGTATATCTGCAATTATCCCACCAGCATAACTTGTAATCATGCCCAGTATTATAACTCCGAAGAGATCTAATCCTTTATTAATTCCTTTAAGCGATCCAGATACTGTAAATGCAATAACTCCTATTATGTTAAGTATTTCCAAGATCATATTGAGTAAAGAAATTCTTTAGCACTTTATAACTTCTTTCAAGCTCATCGAAACTCACAAACTCATTATAACTATGAGCTACTCCTAATTCTCCTGGACCATAGACTATTACCGGTATATTTTTGTATCTGAAGAACCGTCCATCAGTAGCCCCAGTTATCATTATCTTTTTAGGCTTTATTCCTAATGTTTCTATTAGAGATTTCTCGAACAATCTAACGTAGATATTATTAGGAGACGTATAATTAGGCTCAGATAAGTCTATGGGTTCCAATTTTGTTTCCATAATAACTCCTTTAAAGAATTCTAGTAATTCACTAATTTTAACACCAGGTGGAACTCTCATGTCAATTTCTAATTCACAGTAGTCTGGTACGACATTAGTTTTCACGCCTCCTCTTATAACCGATGGATTAAATGAAATTGAAAATACTTCTGGAAATTTATATAATTCTTTAGTATCTTCTATAATATCCTTTAAATCAGATGGGAGATCAATTCTAAATTTATTTAAACTATCAGATATTCTCTGCAAATCTCTAAATACCTTAAGTATGGCATTTTCACCTAATGATGGTAAACTTCCATGAGCTACCTTCCCATATCCTTTTAGTTTGATTTGGAATAAACCTTTCTCTGCTAATGTTATATTAGTAGACCCAGATGGCTCTCCAATTATCACTAAGTTTGGTGTATATTTCTGAGCTAAAATAAATGATCCGTGAAGACCACCAATTTCTTCGTCGGGTACTGCAGTAAAAACTAACTTATAATTTTTGGGCTCAACTTCAGAAAAGATTTTCATTAATACTGCAAGTCCTCCCTTCATATCTGTTGAACCTCTTCCTACTATCATTTTGTCCTTAATAGTACCGCTAAACGGATCTACGTTCCATTTTGATTTATCCCCAGGGGGGACAACGTCATAATGCCCATTTAACATAATTACATTTTTTCCTTCTCCTTTTTCTGCAATAATAGTATACCAATTTTTATCTAACTCTTCAATAATAGGTTTAACGCCAGCATTACGTTCAAGCCATTCTTTGATAAACTTAGTTATCTCGTCTTGATTATTCCCACTTATACTTGGTATTTTTACCAATTCTGATGTTAGCTCAATGATCTCTTTCATTTTCTCACCATTAAAAATCCTTTAATTAATCTAATTAATGCTGAAATTAATGTTAAAGATACAATTAAAAATATTATAAGTATAGAAAATAGTAGTGAGAGTTCTGAGTAGATTGGCTTAAAAAATAAGGATAAAAGTATAAGCGATCTTATCATTAATAAAAAATGATTCTATTTCCTTTTATGTCTTACTCTAAGAAATATAACTATTGCAATAATTATAATTATTATTACTGCAATTATTACTGCAAATCCTTCTGGAGATTTAAATAATTGAGCGTAAAATGGAGGTGAAATTGTAACGTAAAATGTGTCAGATTGCTCAAATGGGAATAAGGCTCCTGTCTGATTCCAAACCAGTGCTATTGCTAAAGGATAAGTACCTGGTGAAGCACCGCCACTAACATCTACAACAAATGTAATGTTTATTTCTCCTCCAGGTGGAATATCACCTGCAAATACTTCTGATGCAGTTAATGCTTGTAATGGATTAGATGAACTCACATGGGGATATATTACATCTGAAGTACCTAACCTTACTAAAACGTTTTTTGCAGTGGCATTTCCAGTATTCTTAAGAGTTATAGTTATTGGTACTTTAGTGTCGCCAGCATTTAAAGTTGGATAGTAAACTGAGACGACGATCAAATTTGCTTTAGGATATATATTTAATGGGTACCCATAAGTAATCTTACCTCCATCGTAAGTTACTGTAAAGTTTATTATGTATGTTTTAGGCAAGGTCTCGTTAGGTACATTTATGAGGAATGTTACGTTAATCGGTTCTCCCACTGGTATTGCACCTATGTGAATAATAGGAGAAGAGATTACTTCAAATGGAGAACTTATTGAAATATTAGCGTTTTCAGCAATTCCGCTTCCATAATTAGTTAATATGGCCATTAATCTAACATCATAATAACTAGGAAATACCTGCGGAGGAATGGTTATTACGTTAATTGATATATTAGGAGAGTAGATTGTTATAGGGATAGTTATTGTGTATTTATGGTTAAAATAATATAATGTTGCTGGTATGTAGTATACTCCCGGTGTTGCATTAGGATATACGCTTACAGTAAGTGTGGCATAGTTTTCTTCGCCAGCCGGTATTATGCCTATCTGAGCTGTAGTTTGATGGAAAATTAATGGGTATTCAGTTTGTTTAAAGCTTAGTGTGACATTAAGAACGTTTACATCTCCAGTGTTTCTGAGTAAGATTGTTAACGGTACTTGAGTTTCTCCAGGAGCTACAGTTATTGGAGAATTAATGCTTCCCCAAAGCGTTTGTGGCTGTAAAGTTATATAACCTAATATTTCGACTGTCATCATTACAGTTTCCTTAAATCCATTATACGCTAGTAAAGTAACTGGTATGTAGTATACTCCCGGTGTTGCATTAGGATATACGTTTGCTATTACTGTTACGTAGTTGTATCCTCCTGCTGGTACAAATCCTACTGATGCGTTTTCTTGTAGGAATTGTATTGGGTAGTGCGATTGTAGTATTAGGCTTACGTTTGATAGCAAATTCTCACCAAGATTCTTCACTAAAATTGTTAGTTGTATGTCATTTTCTCCTGAAGCTACTAAGATTGGATTAGATAATGATCCCCATATTCCTTCTAATGAAATCTGATTTGTAGATTGTATATATATTGGGAGCTTAACATACTGTACAACCCCGCTATAGTATATTATTTTAATTGGAACATAGTAAACACCTTCAGTTGTCATATTAGGATAGACGTTAGCTAGTACTGTAATAGTTACTGGATATCCAGGAGGTATATTTCCTATGGTTAAGTTTTTCTGTAAAAATTCTACTGGGTATTGAGAATTAAACACTATAGTGGCATTAGTAACAGTTGCAGTACCAGCATTTTGTAGTATTATTGTTAGTGGTACGTTATTTTCTCCTGGTCCTACTACCATTGGACTTGATGTTGTCCCCCATATTGATGATGCTGAAAAATTAACATAACCTAAAATCGGAACTTCTACTAATACTGTAGTGTCGACGCTTTCCCCATACTGATTAATAGCTTCAATTGCTATTCCTTCGCTATATACACCATTTTTAGCAGTATCTGAAATATTAAATAGGAACGTAACGTTAATAGTTTCTCCTATAGTCCATAATGGAATATGTATATATCGAGTTGAGTTATAGTAATTATATACATAAAATGGATATATATTTGTAGGAAAAATTGTAACATCGGTTAAATTCGTAGGTCCTAAATTAGTTATGTGAAAGGTAATTGGAACTTCTATCTCACCTGGCGCTATAGGCTCTATTGCAGTAGAATATCCTTGAAAGTACGCTGCTGCAGAAGAAACCATCAAACTTGTAATAATTGAAAATACTATAAGTAATAATATAATTAGTCCCCTCCTCATACTGCACCACTTAGAAAAAGATATATCTAAATATTTAAGTGTTTTTCTTAGCCTTTCCTTAACATCAAGATATTATATGGTAACCTTTAAATAATGTAATATATAAATGACAATATAAAATTAATCAAAAAAGTTTTTAATAAAAATACCAATTACAATATAAATAACTCTTTTTCTAGGGAATTAATTACTTTTGATCTTCCATTTTCTATTAGAACCTCATCTTCAATTCGTATTCCAAACTTATTCGGTAAGTATATTCCAGGTTCTATAGTAAATACCATATTATTCCTTAATATCTCAGTATTATTTGGAGAGATGTAGGGATCTTCATGTACGTCTATGCCTATTCCATGGCCAGTTCTATGAATGAAGTACTCTCCATATCCAGATTCTTTAATTACCTTTCTTGCTATGTTGTCAACTTCTCTAGCCTCTATACCTTCCCTTGCATATTCTTCAGCTTCTTCATTAGACTTTCTAACTATTTCAAGTATCTTTTCAACTAGCTTATCCTCTGGTTTGCCTATTGAAACTACTCTAGTGGTATCAGTTGAATAGCCATTATATTTTATTCCATAATCTATGATTATTACATCTCCCTTTCTAATTTTCCTGCTAGTACATTTCAAATGTGGCATTGAAGTATTAGGTCCAGATGTTAATATCGGTTCAAATGAGATTCCCTCTGCGTTCTGAATTAGATAACTCTTCAATTTTCTCTCAGCCTCACACTCACTCATACCCTCTTTTATTTCATTTAAAAAATCTAAAAACAATTTTTCGGCAATTCTTACTCCCTGACTCATTTTTGAGATTTCCTCTTCATCCTTAATCTCTCTTAATTTCCTCATAATTAGGGAAGCTCTTTGTATTGATTTAGGTTTAAACTTATTTATTATTTCTATAGTAAATAATGAATACATATTATCATCTATTAATACGCGAGAGTTTTCTTTCAAATTAATTTTAGAGTAAGGATCTTCACTATCGTCATAAACTTTTATGGGATAATTTCTCAGCTGCTCCTCATAAATTTTAGGTACAATTATGCTGAAATCGTCCTTAGATATGATTAATAATAGAGGTCTTTCCATTTGTTCTTCATTAAAACCTATCAAGTATTGCATATTACTCGTAGTACCTATAATTACATAATCTATGTAATTTTTTTCAAGTTCTTCTTGAAGTTTCTTAATCCTATCCATAATCTGAACTTAAATAACGTGAAATATAAATTAGATCTCTGATGAAGATAGAAGTAATTTACGACGATATTTATAAGTTTCATAGCAGCAAAAGGTATCATGTAGAAAACCCCAGTAGGTTAGAAAAAGCATTATCTGCATTAAAAGGGTTCGAAGTTAGATTTACTAAGCCTTATAAAATTGAAGATCCTCAAATAATTCATTCAGAAGATTATGTAAATTTAGTTCGTAAATCGTCAGAATTGGAGGATGAATTAGATGCAGATACTTATACAAATAAGAAGACTTATGAAGTAGCGTTATATGCTTTAGGTGGTGCGTTAAAGGCATTGGAAGTTAATGGTATCGCATTAGTGAGACCACCTGGACATCACGCTGGTATAAATGGTATAGCATTGGGAGCACCTACATTGGGTTTTTGTATTTTCAATAATGTAGCTTATCCCATAAAGAAATTAAGGTTGAAGAGAGTAGCAATCATAGATTTTGACGTACATTACGGTAATGGTACTCAAGAGATCTTTTATGACGATCCAGAAGTTTTGCACATTGATATACATCAAGATCCTAGAACTATTTATCCAGGTACTGGATATCCAGATATGATAGGTAAAGGTGAGGCTGAAGGTACTAAGGTGAATTTATTAATACCGCCATTGGGTGGAGATGACTTATATGATGAATTATTTCCTATGATCCACTCTATTCTAGACGATTTCAGACCATCAGTTTTAGCTTTTTCTGCAGGATTTGATGCGTATAAAAATGATGGTCTGGCCTCGCTTAATGTTACTGAATATACGTATTATAATTTTGGAAGGTTAGGGATGAATTTTCCGAGAAGGTATGCTGTATTAGAAGGGGGGTATAGTACTGGTTTGGTAAATGGACTGAGAGCTTTTCTAGAAGGTCTTATTGGTATTGAGAAAGATTATAGGCAATTTAGATCAAGTGATTCCGTTAAATCTAGATTTATGAATTATCTAAGTGAAGAGAGAAATATATTAAGAAAATACTGGAGTATATAGATAATTTGTATAGACTAAATGTCTTTATACTACTCATTTTTTCATTATTTGTTATATTATGTCACTTTACATTCATAAAGAATCCCTATTAAGTTCTTTAAATGTGAGTTATTTTCCTTAATAAAGATTAACAATTAGCAAGTATAATAGCATTTTAATGCTATATTATACGCTGCATTGAAGTCCCTATCAGCCTTATATCCGCATGCTGGACAAACGAAAAGCGAGCCCATTATTTCACCTTTTTTATATCCACATTTAGCACAAATTCTTGAGGTGTTGTAAGGGTCTATTTTCTTATACTTTACTCCTCTTTTTCTCATCTCCATCTCTAGCATATTTTGTAATACTCTTAATCCTCTGCCTGGTTTAGTGTCAAAATAGTCTAAATTTTCCATAGCTACTATTTTAGGCTCTAAACTTTCTATGAAATTTACAGCTTCAAATATCATCTTCTTAGCCTTATTCCTTATTTCTTCTAATTGTATTATTCCTTGTTGATCTCCTAAGAAATTCGTGAAATACTCGATGACCTTCGGTTCGCTGAAAAACCTTACTTTCCAAAGTTTACTATCCTTAAGTGCAACTACGGTTATTAGGTGTCTTACTCCTATATCTACCCCAACTATAGGAGGTTTTTCCTCATATGCTAAAAATACTTTTATTTCATCATCCCTATATTCTACTATGGCATATAATGGTAGGCTATTAATTTCTGGGGATTTAACTAAAGCATTATATTCCTTTATTTTGATTATATCTTTATTTACGAAATCTATTTGTAATGGACCTTCTCTAGGTATTCCTCCAACTAGTATTGATGTTAGAACGGATCTAGGTAAGGTTGGCGGAGGATTCACTTTTTCCTTGATTCCTCGTTTCTTTAAAGCATCTACATAAAGTTTATAATAAATTATTTCTTTCTGAATATCTTTCAATTTACCGTAATCTATAATTTTTGCTTCTATAAGACTTTCTTTCATAAGTTAATATTAAGAATAAGAGTTTAAGAATCTATAACTATCTCAGCTCAGATATGTACAATGCTTCCTAGTACTAATTCCTCTATTTCGGTAAGTTTATCCAAATAATACTTTATTGTAGATGAAAATACATATCCTTTATTATCAGTATATAGTTTATAATATTCTTCTTTAGTTTCATTTATTAACCTATTCTTGTTATAATAATATCCAATTAAAATCGAAGGTCCTCCACTTTTATTATAAAAAATTAGTGTAGAGTTTAAACTAGTTGCGTAATCCTTTAATCTTTCTATGACAGAAGAGTAAGCGTCAAAAGGGGTGATATTATTAGTCTCAATTAGGTTCTTAATTTCTTCTAAGATAAGATAACTATCGGTATAAGGCTTATTAGGCTCTTTAAATATTTGTCTGCTCACAGATCCATTATGTGCAAAATAGAGATCGTAAATTCCTGCTCTAGTAAAATATGGATGAGTATGTGTTAAGCCAATTAGGAATTTGCTTCCAGCCTTTCTTGCGTGAATAACTCCAATTATCTCTTCACCTTTAATTACATCTATTATAGTATTTATGTAAGGATCCTCATAGATTGGGTCCTCTGATCTATAGTAAAATACCCTCCACTTAGAATTATTCCTAACAAAAGCAACTAAACCCCATCCATCTGGGTGGCTCCCATATTTAGAGAATATATCATTTCTACTAGCTTTAATTAGAGCGTTAACATGCTCTTTAGATAAGGAATCTTTTGTATGGAATGCTAAAAATCTACACATTCAAAGTCATCCCATCAAATGCTATTGTTACTTTATTATTACCTAGATTTATTATTTTTTCTTCAATATCAATTGGTATATGTGTTATTACTACTTTTTTATCCTTAAATAAACTTAGTATTTGATTTAATGATGTATGACCCCACTCTTCACAATTTTCTATACATGTAGATTCATGAATAATCAAATCAGAATCCTTAACTTCTTCTAAAATAGGTTCACAAGGTTCTTTAGTATCTCCAGAGTACAAAATCTTCCTTTTTCCATCTAGTATTACATAACTAACTGCATAAATTGTATGACATGCGTTTACGGAATATATTTCTAAGTCATTTACTTTACCTTTAGGCAGATTACCTTCATATAACCTTGCCGAAATATTATTTCCAACTCTAATATAAGAGGATATTATTTCAGAAAGTCCTCTTGGTGAATATATTTCTAATTCTGGCAACTGTCTAATCTTCCTTTGAACTAGATAATCAAAAATTCCACTGAAATGATCTACATGAAGATGTGAGATAAATAGGGCAATTGGCTTATCATATAAATTTAAATCTTCTAGCTTAAGGTCTGCACCGGGTCCTAGATCAAGGAGAACTTTATCATTAATTAAGATGCTTGATTTAACCCTTTTAGTCCCTACACTTGAACCTGCACCAGTCCCTATGAATCTAATTCTCATAAATCATCACGTTCAGTTATATCTTGTAAATCGCAAAATCCTCCAACACAATGTTCTTCGAGTCTTTTAATTTTCTTCTTTTTCGAGCTCTTCAAGGAACTTATTCACCTCCTCTAATTTAGGACCTAAAGCTCCCATTTTTGTTACAGAAAGCGCTGCTATCTTATTAGCATACTCTACGGCGCTCTCTATATCGTATCCTCTCTCTAAATATACTGCTAAAGCTGCATTAAATACGTCTCCAGCTCCAGTTTCATCTATAACGTTAACTTTTGGCGCTGGAATTAGCACTCTTTTACCGCTTTTAGTTGCTAGCAATGCTCCTCTATCCCCTAATGTTATTATGACAGCTTTTTTTACTTTCTTAAGTAATATATGAAGACCATACTCCATATCATCTGTGCTTACTAATTCTTTAAATTCTATTTCATTAGGAGTAATAATATCGGCAAAAGACAAAATATCAGTATCTTTAAGAATTGCGGGTGCAGGATTTAGGATTTTTATTCCATTAAATTCTCTTAAAGCCTTTTTAACAACTTCCTCTCTTATTTCTAATTGAGTTAGCAATATATCGCCACTTAATCCTTTATCTAGATCCTCTTCAGATAAATAGTAATTTGCTCCTCTATTCACTACTATAATATTCCTTCCGTTCTTATCCACAAAAATATATGCAGTCCCTGTACTAACATTTTTAGTTGTTACATAAGAAGTATCGATTTTCTCACTTTTCCAAAAACTTATTGCATTATAACCGTAAGTATCACTCCCTACTGCGGCAATTAACCTTACGTTGCTCCCTAGTCTTGCCGCTGATACTGCTTGATTTGATCCCTTTCCTCCATGGTTAATATATACTTCATCAGCTATTACAGTTTCTCCTATCTCTGGGATTTTATTGACTTTCAGTATTATATCTACATTATAACTGCCAACTACTGTAATCAATCTCTAGCTACCTCATTTAGTTTTCTTATAAGCTCGTCTTTATCTCTAGCTACAATTAAAACCATGTTAGAATATATTAGTGCATCTCCATCTAATCCACTTTTAGTGAGTTTTATTTTTCCTCTTTCTCCTGCCTCTAGTATTTTTTCAGTTAATGGTAGCAATATTCCGACTCTTCCGCTCGTTTTTCTGATTAGATTAGTAATATCGTTATTTATATTATTTAATATAGGTCCATCTATTTTGATTTTATTTAAATATTTTATAAATCCTCCTGCTAAGCTTAGCGTATCTCCATAATCTGTGAGATACACTACATTTGACTTAAAGCTATCAGTTAATAACTTCAAAGTCAAATCTAGGTTTGACTCTAGGTAATTTAAGAGTTCTTCTAATTCTTCTCTTCCTTTCTCCCTTTGTATTATTGACTCTGGATAAGAATAAGGATCTACTGGTCCGTGCCCTTCACCTAAATCTAAACCATATTTAATAGAAAATGTAACGAATTTCTTTGCGTTAATTACAGATTCCTTTAGTCCATATCCTAATGCTAAATAAGCTGTGATAGCAGCCGAAAAAACGTCTCCACTTCCATGAGTATTCTTAGTTGAAATATTCTCTCCTTTTAGTTCCATTTCTTCTCCGTCAATTACACCATAATCTATACCATCAAATCCTTTAACTACAACGTTTCCATACATATTATATAGTTCTTTAGCAATTCTCTTAACGTCATCTTGGGTAGTAATTTTTTTATTTGCTAATATCTCAGCCTCGTATCTATTAGGTGTTGTAATTAATGCTTCTTTCATAGCTTTTCTCATGGTCTCAGAAATGTCCTCAGTAACTAGTAACGATCCAGATTTAGCTACCATTACTGGATCTAAGACTAAACCTAAATTATATTCTTTAACTTTTTTGATAACTAATTCTATAATTTTTTTAGAAGCTAACATCCCCGTTTTAGCATATTTAGGATTTAAATCGGTGCAGATTGCATCGAATTGAGCTTCTATAAAATCTAATGGGACTTCATGAATTTTTAACACGGCTTTCGTATTTTGTGCAGTTAATCCAGTTATTACAGTAGTCCCAAAAACACCTAAGGCAGTAAAGGTTTTTAGGTCTGCTTGTAATCCAGCTCCTCCACCACTATCACTTCCTGCAATCGTAAGTACAACTGGCCTTTTGCGCATAATTGAATTCACCTCTAATAAAAAAATTAGACTAATGAAAATTAAGTTTTCTTAAATGGACATAATACTGAAAATATGCAATATTTACATTCCCATTCAAATCTGGGAGAACTTCTTAATGTTATCGTGTCCTCAACTAGTCTTATAATAGTTGAGTCGTCCATTGCCTCATTTATTTCGTACTCGGTTATCCTATCTGGTGTTATGTATACTAGTATTCCTCTTTTAGCTTCAAATAACCATAAGTAAATCTGGAGTTGTAATTTGTGGTGAAGGTGTGGTATCCCTCTATCACTTCTAGAAGATTTAATTTCTATTACGATCTTTTCTCCTTTATCGGTTATTATTGCATCTGCCTTTCCTTTAATTTTATACGGTTTTCCTAGTGCTTGTACTTCTTTTTCTTTTTCAACTTCTATTTCGGCATTGAAATGATCTTTTAGTAATCCCTCTAAGCCCATATGTACTAAATCACCTAATAAGGTAGAAGGTTCATATATTTGATTAATAGCCAGTTCTTTGTATTCACTCTCATATTTTACTTTTCTAGGACACCTAACTAAGTCAGTAACATACAAGGTATTTTGGTCCTTAGTATGAGAAAGATAATCCTCCAATCTTTTCCTCAATAGAAATTCTGTTATCACGCTATTACCTCCCCCGTGACTTTTCCGCTTCTTTCAGTCTTTATCCATATTCTTGGAGCTCTTATCAATTCTAGAAATATTGCAATAAAATTTAATGCTACGATGAAATTCATATAGATGAACGACGGTACCATGTAGAAATATTCAATCATATGTCTTCTTGCAATTAAGATTATAAGTATTAGGGAAAGTAAAGACGCAATAGAAACAAAGCCCAATGCTACTAGATATAATGATGAGGAATAAACTAGAACTAAAGAGTAGTTAATTACATTGAGCACCATAAAGAAGGGAGTTAAAACTATTAGAGTACCGTCTATTATTTTCCAATTTATTTTACTTATTTTACCTATAGAAACTTCTAGGTGACCCCTATACCATCTAAGTCTCTGCCTTATTAGGACCCTTAAACTAACTGGAACTTCTCTCCAACTTATTACAGCTGGTGAATAGATTATCTTATATCCCTTATCAGTCAATTTAAGACTTAGATCTAAATCTTCAGTGAGAGAATATTCGTTCCATCCTCCAACTTCCTCAATTAAATCCTTTCTTATAAACGTGCACGTTCCTTCTATAGGTACGAAGAGTCCTAACTTAGCCCTCCCAGATATTGAGTATTCGTACATTAACTCCTCTATGGCAGCTAGCCGGCTTATTATACTTTCTCTTACATTTATTGGAATTAGTCTACCTTGGACGGCGGCTGTTTGATTATCCTTAAATTTAGGCTCAACGTACTCTAATATGTCTAATCTGGGTACAGTATCTGCGTCAAATACTCCTATTATATCTCCTTTAGATACTCTTAACGCGAAGTTTAACGCTCTACTTTTACCGTTAGGGACATTAGCTTTAGGTAAACTATAACATTTAACAATATTATACTTTGCCTCGTATTCCTTACATATATCAAATGTGTGATCAGTAGATCCGTCTTCTATCACAAGAATCTCATATTTTGATCTATCATATTCTAAGTTAACTAATCTATCCAGTAACCGTGGAAGAACTTTTTCCTCATTTTTGGCAGGTATGATTAAGCTAAATGTTTTACCACTATGATCTTTTTCTTCCATAGGTTTCCACGAGACTCCTAATATTGCGAGTATTGAATTATATATTGTCCAAGAAGATACTAATCCACTCAGCGTAACTATTAGAATATCTAACATTATTTTCTATACTGCATGTTAATAATATATTTTTTCCTCGCGTCATACTTATCCCTTTACCCTATACTTTTTAATTAATTCTACATAATTTATTATTCATGTTTAAGGAGATACTAGGAGACTATGAACCTAGGGGAAGAATAATTCAAGGAGTGGGAAAGTTTATAGCACTTGGTCTTGATGATCCATTTCATATTACTACTATAACTGGCTTTACAATATACGGCATAGGTAAATATATTGAAAGGAAGACTACTAACTATGGTATAAGGATGGCTAAAATTGATCTAGAACATATAAGGAAAGATTTTAGAGATTTAATTCTTGATTTGTCTAGTATCCGTTTTTAACTAGTAATGTAATAAGGTATTATTAATGAATATCACACCATTAGCTTTCGAGAGTTTGGGTGTGAGATCTCAAGCAACATTAGTGGAAACTAAAGATGTGAAGATACTAATCGACCCTGCAGTATCATTAGCTCCTAGAAGATATGGCTTACCTCCTCATCAAAAGGAAGTTGATAGATTAACTGAACTAGCTAAAGTGATAATAAATGCAGCTAAAGATGCGGATATTATTATAATATCTCATTATCACTACGATCATCATGATCCAGGTTACGTAATACCTAATGATATTTATGAAAATAAGGTAGTATTCATTAAGGACCCTCAAAATATGATAAATAATAGCCAAAAATACAGAAGAGCACCTAAGTTTTTAAGGTCAATAAATGGTAAGCCAAAGCAATTAGAAATAGCGGATGGAAGGAGTTTTAAATTTAATAGTACTTTAATTTCCTTTTCTCCTGCAGTTCCACATGGTGCCGATGAGAGATTAGGTTACGTAGTTCAGGTAGCAATCAGAGACGGGGATTCTACAGTATTATTTACGTCGGATATAGAAGGTGCTCCGAAAGACATTCATCTTAATTTCACTAAGGAAGTTATGCCTAATATAATAATTATTGATGGTCCTTTAAGCTATCTTTTGGGTAGGGCTTTAAAAGAAGAGGATTTAGATAGGTCAATTAAGAATATGGAACAAATAGTTAAGAATGGTCTCGATACTGTAATTATAGATCATCATGTTCTAAGGGATATTAATTATTCTCAAGTTCTAAAACCTGTTTATGAGGTAGGTAAAGATCTTGGAGTAAGAATAACTACTGCTGCTGAATATTTAAATATTGAGCCAATTATTCTAGAAGCAAAAAGGAGAGAGTTATTTAAAGAAGAAAATAAGCCTGCCAGAATACCAAGGGGATTAGCTAAGTTATTAAAAAGTGGTGAAAATTAAGGTAAAAAAGTTGTGGGAATGAAATGTGCTAATATAATTCCTGCAATGTAACTTCCTATTAAAGCAATCATCCCAGTTCCTATTTGCTCTAACGCTCCCCGATATTTTGGTAAACCCGTATATTTAGTACCTAAATACCCAAAGATCCCTAAAGTGAGAATTACAAGCATTACAGCAGTAATCACGGCGTAATTGAAATAAAATATTTTTGGAAAGTTATAGCTTATTATGAACGGTACCATGGGTATTATACCACCTATGATAAGGTATAATGCCATTATAAAACCTAATTTGATTGGCTTTTCGAACTCCTCTGGGAATACTTTAAGTTCATGCATAAGCATCTCCTCTAGGACAACGTTCTCCTTTTTAATAAGGAATTCTGCTATTTTCTCAGCTTCATCTCTATTAAACCCCTTCTTTACGTAAAAATTAATTAATTCCTCCTTTTCTTTTTCTGGGAAATTCTCTATTTGATACTTCTCTTTTCTAATTTCATTTTCTATTACTTGCATCCTTACTCTAGTGCTTATATATTCGCCAATTCCCATAGAAAATGCTTGTCCTATTGTAGCTATTAACCCCGCTATTGTAACTGCAAGTGCATCATGTGAAAATCCTGCAGCACCGAGAATTATCGATCCCACGCCTATTAGTCCATCCTGTATTCCGAAAACTTTAGTCCTAAACGTATCTGCCTCATTAATATAATGAGTTAATTCCTCACCTTTTTCTTGTTCCATGTTTTGTTTCTTCTCTTAAATCATTTAAATACCTCTCTAGCATTACGATAAATCGAAATGAGCTAATGTTCAATTACCATAAATTTGTCTCCTTCTTTTTTTAATAAACCTGAATATACTCCCCATTCAACTAAAGTTATTTGTAAGTCGTAAAGACCCTCTGGGCTATTATATATTTGTACTCCTTTTCTCTCTAAAACATCTTTTAACTCGTAAATTGTAAATTCTTTTAACTGTAGCGCTGTCTTAAAAGGCTCAACTCGCTTTATTGAATCTCTAATAATCTCTTTTCTCCTTTTTAAATTGGATTTTAGAAATTCTATTCCCTTATCTGTGATTATGATATCGCCTTCCCCTACGGTGATAAATCCTAATGAATTAGCAGTATATACTATAGGCATTAAATCGTCTAAGTCAACTTCCATTTCTTTTTCTAACATATATAGATCAGTTTTCCCATTAAATGTAGTGTCTAAAGCATATAGAAGACCTACTAGGTCTGCAACTCTTGCATGAGGATCTACAATTTCCACAGAAATAGGTATTAATACCTTCTCCTTTTTAAATTTTCCTTAACTATAGATATTATATAAAGAGTAGGTCCGACGTAAAACCCTAGTACCATCAGAATATCTAAAATTGAAATGTAAAGCGTTTTACCTATTTCCTCTAACGCTTTTATGTGAGGATTAGATAATGATGATACAATAATTCCAAGTATAGCTAATACCAGTAGAATGTATTTTATTATAGTAATTTTATCAATTAAAAATAAAGATGCAATAAGGATTACTACTACAGAGAACGTCCCTATGCTTAAAAATATAGGAACTCTGTCCAAAAGAAGAAACCCACCTAATGTCAGCGATATTATTGTTAGTATAAGGGAGAAACGTGTCAAATCCATATATTATTATTGTGAAGAAACTATAAAAACGCTATGTTAACGATATCAATTTAATTAAGGATAGTGGTAGTGTCGTTATTAAGCTATAAATTTATACTTTAACGTAAAAAGGTGTCTCTGAGAATCTGAACTAGGCTGTACTCCATTTAGAGGATTCCTCTTAATAAATTTGTAACTTAATGACGACACTGCCAGAATAGTGTTCACTTTTATCAATTAATCGAAATAATGAATAAATTAAAATATATTAATTAAAATTAACTAGCAATTATTACTATTCCAAAATGATACGATAATTTTTTAATTATCCTCTTCAAACGTTTACCATATGGTTAGCCTATCCGATAGACTTAAACCGAAGGAAAACACGATCTCCAGCTATCTAGTATTTTCACAGTCTTTGAGTTCTATTGCACCTTTAGGTTCAGCTGCGGCTTATTTAACTTATGCACTTACATTTTCCTTAGCTTCAACTTTCTACGCAGGTATATTTGGGGTATTAATATATGGTTTATGGGTGATCATAGGTTACAGATATTCCAAATATATAGCTACTACTGGTGGAACTTATGATTTTGCTAGGACTGCAGCTGGTAATTTGGTTGGTAAAATTGCAGGCTGGTTATATTGGATAAGTTACGCTATATATCTCCCATCTGCCACAACATACATCTCAGCGATTATTCTTCCATCAATATTTAATATTGGTAACGAAATTTATATAGTAGAGATTTTGATTCCAATAGTCATGACTATACTTTTGATCTCTGGAATTAAACCACCACTTTTTTATGCTTTATTTACTTCTTTAATAGAAATAAGTTTAATTGTAATATTAGCATTTAAAGTAATTAGTATAGAAGGAATAAGATATATGCCATTAGATATTTTTTCGAGCAATTTTTGGAGTGGAGCGTTAGCAGTCTCTTTCACGTTAGCAGGAGGAGGTGCTTCCTTCTTTTTGGGGTATGAGGCTAAAGGAAAAGGAAAAACAGTTAGTAATGCGTATGTTTTAGCATATATTATAGCGTCTTTAGCAGTGTTAACAGCTGCTCTCTTTGAAATAGCTGCTGTAGGCTATAATAGTCAGAGAATGGATCAATTACTAGGAGTTACTCAATATCCATTATTTTATATATCAAGAGAATTCATGGGGAAAAAGTTTTCGATTTTAGTAGGGATATTCACATTAAATAGTTTGTTCGGGTCTGCATTAGCCGCGTACGTGGCACTTTCACGATTGACATATACTATTTATAAGCAAGATATGATGAGGTCTATAGCAATTGTAGCAGCATTTTTCATTATCTTAAATACGTTAGGCGTGATATTTAGTCTCAGTGTAAGTAATGCACTAAATTTACTTTATTTTTATACTACTGAAGTTTCAGAAATAACACTTTTCTCGTCTCATGCTATCATTTCCGCGGTATATCCATTATTTACTAAGAAACTTGGTTTCTTTAATATCATGGATATCATTTTAGCAGCTGCTGCGTCGGGATTAATGATTTACGGGATAATTAGTTACTTTTATTAAGAGAAACAAGAATTGGACAAATTATTAAGTAATTATGCTACTTTAAACTTAAGTTGGTAAATCGATTTATTTAATATGTAATAGGTAGACGTTCACTTTTTAAAATAATACCTTATAAGAATATTATCGTGGAAGCATTAAATGAAAATAAAAAAGAACTTTATACGTATTTTATTTCTACATCAAAACTTTACTATGATCTTAGTAATTCAGTAAGAACGTCCTCGCTTGTATGTGAAATGCTTTATGAGGCCATAAATGCAGGTATTAAGGTTCTCTCATACTATTTTTCTTTACAAGATAAATCTAGATCAGAAGCAATAAGGGAATTATCTTCAATATTAGGAGAATGGGTAGAACAGTATTGGAATTTAGGTTTGACTTTACATTACGATTGCTATATATGTGGAAATTTTGATGAAAATGACATTCCGTACTATATGAATCAAGTAAGAGATTTTATATCTAGAGTAGAGGAGGTAGTATTAGAATAATTAAAAGCTTAACTAATAATTTTACTTCATACTTTCATGTAGTATCCTTACTCCCTCAATTATTTCTTCTTCACTTGCTACAGAGATACTTAACCTAGCCATTGTTTCTCCACCTCTCAAGAAGAAAGGTTTTGCCGGAACGAAACTTAGTCCTTTCTCAACTGCTTTATGGAATACTTCCCAACTGTCCTTATGCAGGTCAAGGAGTAAGAAGAAACCGCACTTAGGCTCATTAAAACTAGTTAATCCTTTATCATTAAGCGAGTCTATTAATATTTTCATTTTGTTTCTATAGTAATTATATAATTCTTCTGCTCTATTATGGATTATTCCTTTTTTTATCAATTTAGCTACAACATACTGATTTATAGTGGATGTTGAAAAGTCTAACTGTTCCATTAAACTTATTTTTTCTGCTATATCTTCCCTTGCTATAATAAAGCCTAATCTTAATCCTGGAGCTAATATTTTACTGAAACTACTTACATATATGACTCTTCCATTTTCATCAAAGTTCTTTATTGGTTGAGGAACTTCTCCTGCAATAGGTCTATACGGATCATCCTCTATAATGTAGAAGTCATATTTTTCAGCAAGTTCTACTAATTTCTTCCTTTTACATTCACTCATATTAACTCCAGCAGGATTATGGCAATTAGGTATTACATAGAGCAAAGTTATTTTTACTATTTTTAGTAAATTTTCTAACTCTTCTACTTTAATTCCGGTAGACTCTAGTGGAATTGGGATTGTCGTAGAACTTCTTAGTTTTAATGCATTAAAAGTTTCTATAAATGTAGGATTCTCTACAGCTATCGTATCATTTTCTAAAAAATATTTGCCTAATAATTCTATAGCATGTTGGGCACCACTTGTTACAACTATTTTTTCAGATTTTCTCTTATTTACGCCTAATAATGGTATTACCTTATTTTCTATTTCCTTAATTAACTCTTCCTGTCCGCCAGCTCCAGGATAAAATAATACTTTAGGACCGAATTCATCTATTACCTCGCCATATGCCTCCTTAATTTCCTTTATGGGCATTTTTTTAGGGTCTGGAGTTCCACTAGCTAAATTTATCCTAACTTTTTTAGCTATTTGTGATCCTAGTTCTACTGGTGAAATTTCTATTTCTTTCCCAATTCTCGATACCAAATTCCCCTAACCTCTATTTCAGTACCAAGACCTTTCCTTAAAGCTTTTTCATAAATTAACTTTCCTACGGCTAAGTCCTCAAGTCCTATTCCTACCGACTTAAATATTGTTATTCCATCCTTCGGAATGCTAATCTTTCTAGAGATTACAGAGGATAATGTAACTATTTTATTCTGATCTAACATTCCCATTTTTTTAGCTATTACTAACTCTCCAGATTCTTTTAGAGTTTGTTCCATGTCCTCTACTACGACTAAGCTTGAAGCCTTTATTACCTCTGGATATATCTCAATTTTTTCCGGTATGTTAGAGCCCATAGCGTTAATATGTTTCCTCTTGTAATTAACATATTCCAGTTTTAAGAAAGGATCCTTAGCCTTAGTTATCGTAGTTATAACTTCACTTTCTTCTTTTACTTTTTTAATAGAATCTTTAACTTCTACACTAATTCTCTCCTCACTTAAAATGGATATTGCCCTTTTTCTTCTTTCCTCTGATGGAGTATAGGCGTATATTCTAATTCCCTTTTTTAATTCACTTAAAACTTCAATTATTGCTAGGCCATATTTCCCTAAACCTATAACTCCCATTGATGAGTAATTTCCATAAATATAGTCAGAAGCTATAATAGGTACAACTGCAGTTCTTACTTGAGATAGTCTATCTGACTCAATTATACTTAATAGGTTTCCAGAAGTATCATATATGAAAGTTAGTAAGTTTCCAGCTATAAATGTCTTATATCCAATGTAATTCTCCATTGCTGCTGCTTGAAAAGTTAATGTAGCACCTCCAAATGAAATCCTACTTCTTTCTAAATTTAATGCTAACTTATTCTCGAAAAGTAAGAATGCATTTACTATTGAATCATATATTTCTTTATAATCCAATAAATTTACTACGTCCTTCTCTTTTATTAGTAACGTCAACTCTCTCCTAATCTGATATGTCTACATACTTAAAAGATATTCTATGCTAATCTATTATATATGGAACTTACTCCCAGACTTCAAGATATAATAAATATAATAAAAAATAGGGGTAGTGTTAATATAAAAGATTTAGCTTTAGAAATAAAAGTTACACCTAAAACTGCTAAAGGTTACGCTAGAGAATTGCAACGACTTGGATTGGTTGAAATTGATCAAGATGGTAATATAAAACTCAAAGAGCAAAATGAAAACGAAAATGATAAAATATTGAAAACTTTAGAGAATCACGAGAACGAGATACTTTCCCTTAAGAAGGAAATTGAAATGCTAAAAGAGGAACTTCAGAAACTCAAGAAGAGAGGGAAAGCTTAATAATATATAAGAACCAATTTAATATTTCAGAAATTCTAAGTTTGCTTTTTCCTAATTTTCTATTTTTGAAGATTATAGGATATTCTATAACTTTTAGGTTAGATTTGATAATTTTAAATATTGAGCAAATTTGGAATTCATAACCATTAGCTGTTTCACAATCTAATGCTAATAGTGCAGCTTTGCGTGAATAAACTCTGTAATTTGACGTGTTATCGTTTAAGGGTGAATGTGAAATTAACCTAAATAAATAATTTGCACCTCTACTTATAATTCTCCTACTTAACGGCCAATTTTCTATACCACCACCATTTATATATCTCGAACCTATTACTAAATCGTATTTACCTTCTATTGCTATTTTAGTCATTTGCGGCAAGTATATAGGATCATGGCTTAAATCCGCATCCATTGTTACAATAAACTCAGTTTCTAACTCCAATGCCTTTTTAATTCCGTATCTTAAAGCTGACCCTAAGCCTCTTTCATTTCTTACAAAAACTGTTAAATTAGGAATTTTCAAATTTCTTAACACTTCTGCTGTACCATCCGGACTGTTGTCATCAACTATAAGTATCTTAGAATTAGGAAGTAATTTTACTATTTGTTCTATTAGTAAGACTACGTTATCCCTTTCATTATAGGTGGGTATTATAATAGAAATGTTAGCCATTGCACATCTCCCATAACTTATCCCCTACATGATGTAGATTTTCAGCGAACTTTCCTCTCTTTTCCGAGATTGCCTTCTCTTTAGACATTAATACTTTTAGCACGGCTACTGGTAGGTTAGTTTTAGTTTTAGCTAAAATCAAATCATTTTCTTTACAGCTACAATTATACTCTACTATGCCTGGAACAAAAAGATCTGCCCCATTACTTAAAGCCCTTACTGCACCCTCATCTACTATAACATAAGGCAGATTTATTTTAAGTTTCAGAATACCACATAGTGTTGGAATGGGATCTTCATTGAAAAACGCTAAAATACCATCTATATAATACCAAATTTCCTTCTTTTCCTTTCCTATTTCTAATTTTGAATTAGATAAGTCTATCCCATATTTTTCTTTTATCTTTTTGACAAAAATTTTAGCATCTTTAGATGACATAACATGCCTCTGCATACCTTATAAAACCTCTTCCGGTCTTACGGGCATACTCCTAATCCTCCTGCCTATACATTTTTCTACAGCGTTAACAACTGCTGGAGTACTTGCTATAGTACCTGCTTCACCTATTCCCTTACTTTTCGTTGGATGTGATGAAAATCCCTTTTGTATGTAATACCATTCCACTTTAGGAACTTCAACCGCAGTAGGAAATCCGTAGTCAGTTAAATTAGAATTTAGCAAATAACCCTCATTATTAAATATTGCTCCCTCATATAATGCTTGAGCTAAACCTTGGACTACACCCCCTATTACTTGCCCTTCAGCTAATAGAGGATTTATCACTCTTCCTACATCATCTATTGCGATATACTTTCTTACTCTTATTACTCCACTTTCTTTATCTACACTAACTAACGCTAAATGAACACCATAAGGTGAAGTATAGCCAGGTTTAGATACGTTATATACATAAGTGACGTCCAGTGAATAACCCAAAGAGTATGCTTTATCGATTATCTCTTTAAAGTTTACACTATTACCGTTTTTCTTGTTAATTACGGAGCCGTTTTTATATTCTACTTCCTCTACGTCAGCATTTAATAATTTTGCTCCCACTTCTATAAATCTTTTCTTAAGTTCTTCAGCAGCCTTAAACATAGCGGAACCTCCAACGGTTACTGTCCTACTTCCCCACGTTCCTATTCCATCCTCTATTATGTCAGTATCTCCCCATCTGACATCTATATTTTCTATCGGAATCTCTAAAACGTCAGCAACTATTTGGGCAAAAGCTGTTCCATCACCTTGTCCATGAGGTCCGCTACCTGTAATTATAACAATTTTTCCGTCATTTTTAGCGAAAATTCTTGCGGTTTCCCATGGACCGAATCCAGAAATTTCGACATACATACTAGATCCTACACACTCATTAGGTCCAGCTTCCGTCCTTAATTTCTGATAGAACTCTTTAGCCTTATTTAATAACCCTACATAGTCCCCAGAATCATAAGTAATTCCAAATGCGTTTTTATAAGGTAATTCTTTTACTAGATTTTTCTCTCTGATCTCGAACTCATCAATTCCTAACTCTTGTGATATTATATTAATTATTCTCTCAATGAAATAAGTGGCTTCTGGTCTTCCTGCACCTCTGTAAGATTGTGTAGGTGCTTTGTTAGTGTTAACCGCATAATGTTCAATTTTAATATTTAATATTTTATATACTCCAGGAAGCATTCTTGCCGTACTGTGTACGTTTCCTATTTCATCCTCGTTAGCATCAGGATAAGGTGCGCCTAGATCGGCTATTAAAGTTCCCTCTATGCCTAATATTATCCCATCGTTTTTTACACCTACTTTAAACTTTAATTTTTTATCTCTTCCATGTCCAGCTGATTGAATTTCCTCGGACCTTGTAGGTATCCATTTGAGTGGTCTTCTCAATTTTAAGGCTAACTTAGCTACTGCATATTCCTCTGGATGAGTTATAATTTTACTTCCGAAAGCCCCTCCTACGTCAGGCTGTATTACCCTTATATTGTCAATCCCTAGAAAATTAACTAGATTTCTTCTCAAATAATGGGCTGATTGCGTAGATGACCAAACATTTAATCTATTTCCATCAAAATATGCTAAGAATCCCCTAGTCTCTAATGGATTTGCTATTACTCTTTGATTGTAAAGTTCTCCTTCAATTACTTTATCAGCTCTTTCTAAAGCTTCTTTTACATTTCCTGACTCCCAGTTTTTGTATTCATATATGTTAGAGTCTTTTTTAGTGTATACTTTTATCTCATTTTTTAATGCTACTTCTGGATCAAGAGTATAAGGCAGCTCTTCATATTCTACTTCTATGCTCTCTAGCATATCATAAGCCTCATATCTATCCCTAGCTATTATAGCAGCAATTGGCTGCCCCACGTAAGTTACTTCTTCAGTGGGGATTGGAAAATCTTTTCCTGGATTTATGTCTTCTCCGGTAAAAACGTTATATCTATTTTTCTTTATTCTTATTTTTGCATGAGGCTTAGTTGATCTAAGAAATGCCACAAAAAGCGTACCTGGAATTTCAATATCATCAACGTAAGTGGCACTTCCGGTTAAAAATTTAGGATCCTCTAGCCTTTTAATAGATTGCCCTATATACACATCCTATTTTACGTTATTTATGTTTTTAAGTCTTGCTTGAATGTTTGGGTGTGTAGATAAAAATGTTGTTTTTCTATCATTATATTTAATTATTAGTTCCTCTAACAATTGTCTATTCTTTGTCATTTTTACTGCATATTTATCGGCATTAAGTTCTAATGTTCTAGAAATATATCTCTGGAGAATTAAAGCAAAGACTGTAAAAGGTATTAAAAGAATTGGATAACTAATTAAAAATGAAAATATTACTATTATCATAACGATAAATAAGTTCATTTTAAGATGATGATTAAGCTTTATATGCCCTAGTTCATGTGCAATTGCCGCATAAACGTGATTTTTATCCTCATTTAGTATTAATCCTTTACTTATAACTATGAACTTACCCCAAATTGATGTAAGGGAGTACGCGTTTATTTCGTTTGAATTAATCATAAAAATAGGATAATTACTGATATAAGATATTTTTGTCGACTTTTTAAGTACTAATGCCGGTACTACTATAAACTCTAAAATAATAACCAGAGGGACTAGGACGAAAGTAATAAATAAGTTCACATGTAATTTAGTGCAAGTATTACCATATATTCCTTTTTAAGGTGAAGTTGTGTGAAAAGCATCGTCCTTGAAAACGGGAAAGCCGTATTAAAGGAACTACCGATACCTAAATTACAAGAAGGTGACGTCTTAGTAAAAATGAAAGCTTGTGGGCTATGCGGGACAGATATAGAGAAAATGTGTGGACAATATACTGCATCTCAGCCAATTTTAGGACATGAACCCGCTGGGATAATTGCCGAATCTACAGTAGACTGGTTAAAACCTGGGGATAGAGTTTTCGCTCATCATCACGTTCCTTGTTACGAATGCTACTATTGCAAAAAAGGTAGTCCAACTATGTGTCCTTATTATAGGAAGACTAATCTAGATCCAGGAGGTTTTTCAGAATATTTTAGGGTTCCAGCGTGGAACGTGAAAAGAGGCGGTATTTTAAAGTTACCAGTCAACGTCAGTTTTGATGAAGGAGCCTTCATAGAACCCTTAGCTACAGTTATTAGAGCACAAAGAAGAGTAAGAATTAACGAAGGAGATACGATCTTTATAGTTGGTGCTGGACCAATGGGTTTACTACACGCTATGATGGCTAAGGTTAATAAAGCTGACTCTATCATTACTTCAGATATAAGTGATTTTAGGGTAGAATTTGCATATAAAATTGGTGTAGATTATTCTTTAAATTCAAAGAAAGTAGATGTCGTAGAAGAAGTAAGGAAATTAACGGACGGAAGAGGGGCTGATGTAAGTATTATAGCTGCTGGCTCTCCCTCTGCAATACTTACTGGGCTTAAAGCAGTTAGAAGAGGTGGGAGGGTACTACTATTTGGCGTTCCATACAAGGGTACTATACTTAATTACGATATAAGCGACTTACTAAATAATGAAATTTCGATAATTTCTAGTAACGCAGCAGTGGAGGAAGACACTAGAGAGGCCCTTAATTTATTAGCACTTAAAAAAATTGATGTTACTAAATTAATTACTCACAGATTTCCTTTAACTGAATTTGAAAATGCCGTAAGGGTAGCCAAGGAGGGAAATTCCATAAAGGTTATAATATATGACTAGTAATATAATAAAATATAAAAATAATGTCAATTTAAATAATTTTAAAGCATTTTTTACATCAATTTCATTAGGTAAATTACCAAACCCAACCTTATAGCTTCCTATTTTTTCAAGACTTACTCCCAATAGTCCTGCAGCTATAGCAATAGGATATTTAGCATTTATACTCTCCATTTTAGCGTTCCTTAAGGCATTTATTCCCTGCTTTACGTTTAATCCTAATAGTACTCCACAAAATAACATTATTAAGCCAGTTAACCTAGCGGGAATATAATTAATTATCGTATCAATTTTTGCGGAAAACCAGCCTTCTTTTACAAGTTCTTTAGTTTTATAACCTACCATACTATCCATAGTATTTGAAAGCCTTTGTAGCATAGCCCCTGGTAATCCGAAAAGTAAGAACCAAAAAGTAGGAGACGTTATTCCATCTACTGTACTTTCAAATAATGATTCTATTAAAGCAGATGCTATATGCCCTTTATCGCTCTTACTTAGGTCTCTTCTAACTATTTGTTGAGCATAATATCTGGAATTATCATCCAATTTTGATCCTTTTTTAACTATGTCATATAACATTCTTATGGAGAAGGTAGTCTTAAGCGAGAAGGCGTAAAGAATTATTTTAAAATATATTGGAATTTCTAGCCATATTGGAAGTACGGCAAATATGAATAAAACGGGAATTACTGAAATCACCCAGATTATAACTCCGTAGAGGTAACCTTTGTAGGGTTTTATTAGCTTCTCAGATATTTTACCACTCCATACTACTGGGTGAATGTATGTCGGAGGCTCAGAAAGGGTTAAGTCCCATATTAGTGCAATTGCGATAATAAGTAACACAAGATTGATAATATAGAGTAGTTTAAATGAGTAATCTCGTTCACTAAAAGGAAAAGAGGAAAGGATAAAGTTATGGAGGCTCCAGTAATATCACCCGACGAACCTCCTAACGATTTACATATATTATAAAATATAGCATAAAGAACTAAATACGTCATGATGTTATAAATCGAGATAAAAGGTATGGATTCGACGATAAGTATTGCTAATCTTCTCTCTAAGCTCTTATGGAAAACTTTACCTAATGTACTTTCGGGCATTGGCTTTATGGAGCCTAATATAAATAGACTTAATGTTCTAGATAAAACATCGGATGACATTAAATTAAAAATTGTAATAGAGGAAATTCCCTCTAACTTTATTAACGCAACTATTTGAAAGGCTAAATAAAGTATTAGAAAGCCTATTCCTCCAGAACCTATTTGAACATCTTTCAAAGCCTTTATCCTCTTTTCTCTATCGCCTTTAACCATTAGTGCGTCACCTAAATCTAGAAGCCCGTCTAAATGGTTAAAACCCCTTAATAGTTCTATTATGCCCAGTAGTATTATGCCAGCTAATGTAGATAAAAAAAGGTATAATGTAGAGTAAATTATAAATTCAATTATTGCTAATGATAATCCAACTATTATAGGAGCTAAAAATGAGTACGCTGCTACTTCCTCTAAGGTAGCATTCACTCTTACTGGAATTGACGAGAAGAAGGAGAATTGAGTTAATATTATCCTCTTGATCATGTTCATTTATTTATCAAATAATATGAAATGATTTAGTGTCAATAATAGTTGCTTCTACAATGAGCGATTCTGGTAAATCTTTCGTTACAACAGGTTTAGTTAGAATTTTAAAATCTAAACCTTTAAAAATTCAGAATATGTCTTTAAATAGTATCTCTACATGGGATGGCGGTGAGATCGCCTTTATTCAAGCATATCAGGCTATAGGCGCAAACCTCAGACCAGAGAGGTACATGAACCCCATATTACTCAAACCCATGGGTAAAGGCATTGAGGTAATTTTCATGGGCAACTCTCTAGGAGTTATGGATGGTGAGGAATACTATAACTTAGCTAATAAAATTCTTTGGAAAGACATTATGAAGATATTTAACGATAATTTCGTTATAGAAGCTGCAGGTGGCTTAGGGGAGCCTAATTTCATTAATAAAGATTTAACAGCAATTAAATTAATGAAAGAGTTAAAGATACCTGCAATTCTAATATTAGATATCGATAGAGGTGGAGCATTTTCATCAGCTTACGGCACTTATTTGATGCTTCCAGATTACTTAAGGGATAATTTAAAGGGCTTTATAATTAATAAGTTTAGGGGAGAAGAACGATTTTTATATGACGCAATCAAATGGTTAGAAGAGAAAACCAATATGAAATATCTAGGATATATACCCTTTCTTGAAGAAAGCCCAATAATGCCAGAAGATTCCATGAATGTATATAATTTTGGAGAAGGCGATATAGAAGTAGCAGTCATAGCGTATCCTTATATGAGTAACTTTAACGAGTTTTATGCGTTAAAGAGATCTAACGCTCATGTATATTTTGCTAAAAAGCCTAAGGAGATAAGCAAGGCAGATCTTGTTATTTTGCCTGGAAGTAGAAATACTCTGGAATCCTTATCTTGGCTCTCAGAAAGAGGGTTTATAGAATATTTAAGGAATAAGAATATTTTAGGCATTTGCGGCGGATTCCAAATATTAGGTAAGAAAATTTTTGATCCTTATGGTATGGAAGCAGGATATCCTACCGAGTATAACGGACTTGGTATATTTAATTTCAACGTATATTATGATAAGAAAAAGACTGTAGCGTTAAGCAAGGCAATATCGGATTTCGGATTAATTGAGGGTTATGAAATTAGAAGGGGTGTAATAAAATATGAGGGAGAAAAACCTTTAGTCCAAATATTTGAAAGGAATCAAGAGAAAGTTAGCATACCAGACGGTGCGTATAAAGATAACTTTTTGGGAATAAGTATACATGGTAGCTTATTTTCTGAGGGTGGAAAGAATTTGCTTAAACTTTTTGGGATTAAAATACATTCTTTATCTATGAATGAAGAAATACAAAATCAAGCTGTAGAAACTGAAAAAATTCTTAGAAAGTACGTTTATATTGATGAGATATTTGAAATTTATCAGGGCAGTTAGAAATCATAACCTTAACATAACTATGAAATTTATAAGCTTGTAAAGGCTAAGTAAAGCAAAATGTTTAACCCTTCTTCGTTTATAGACGAGATAACCCCGCAATTAAAGGATAAAATAGGTAATGAGAGAGTTTTGGCTGCAGTAAGTGGTGGTGTAGATAGTACTACGGCAGCAGTTTTAGCATATAAGATATTAGGCGATAAGGTTATTCCAGTATTAATTGATACTGGTTTTTTAAGAAAGGATGAGGCTAAGAAGGTTAAATATTACTTAAGGGACGTTTTACCTAATTTAATAGTTATAGATAAGAGTGACCTTTTCGTATCATCTATTGAAGGTTTGTCTGATGCTGAAGAGAAAAGGAAAAAATTTAGAGAATTATTTTACTCTACAATTTCCTCTTTAATGAAGCAGTACAATGCGAAGTATTTAATGCAAGGTACTATAGCTGCAGATTGGGTAGAGACACAAGGTGGAATAAAAACTCAACATAATGTATTGATTCAAATAGGTATAGATACGGAAAAACAATGGGGTTTTACGTTAATAGAACCTTTAGCCGACTTATATAAAAACGAGGTTAGAGAATTAGCTAGATACTTAAATTTACCTAAAGAAATCTCAGAAAGGCAACCTTTCCCAGGACCGGGTCTTCTAGTTAGAGTTGTAGGTAAATTGACTAGGGAAAAATTAGAAATTGTAAGGGAAGTAAATGAGATAGTTGAATCATCTCTTAGCGATTTTGGGTATTCACAATATTTTGCTGCCATATTCGAGTCAAGCGGTATTTTGAGTAAATTAAGCGATATTAACGTGTTTATTTATGATGTAAAAGCCACTGGCGTTAAGGGTGACGTTAGGGCATATGGAAATGTCGTTAAAATATATTGTGAGGACTATTATAATGTTAAAAATATAGTTGATAAGTTAGAAAAATATGATATTACTCACGTGCTTTGTACGGTAAAGGAAAGAGAGGAAGGCAAGTATTCTATCGCAATAAGAGCTGTCATAACAGAGGATTTTATGACCGCTGATTACGCTAAGATACCTAAGGAAATTTTATCTAATATTGCAGATCAAATATTTGAAAAAATACATTCTGTAAAGGAAGTTTTATATGATGTTACTTCTAAGCCTCCCGCTACAATAGAATTTGAATAAAAATTTATTTACCAATTTTCTCAATTAATTGTATTCTCTTTGCTGGATGCGGATGATCCATTAGTATGTCTGCATACCAAGGTACCTTAACACTCTTCCAAATTTCTACTAACTCTCTTGCATTCCATGTTGGGACTTCCTCTGTAGACCCAGCAAAGAACAACATGCTAGCTAGCTGGTTTGTACTACTTCTCTTCTTAAACCTTTCCAACGCTTCTGGATCCATTGAAAGCGTTAATTTAGCTAATGCTAATTGCAAGTTTTCCTTGCCACCAGGTACTGTTAACGCTGAGTTTACATCCGCATATGCTTCTCTCATTCTATTTAGGAATAATACGAATAATTGAAATACAAAGCTTACGGCCATCATTGCTATTCCTATTAGGAAAAGTAACTCGCCATTATTACCTCTTCCATTACCTCCATTCCCGCTAAATACTCCTCCCCAAAATAGCCACCAACCCAAATAATAAATTAATGCTGGAATTAAGCCAACAGCCATTAATAACTCCACATCTTTATGTTTTAAGTGTCCTAATTCATGCCCTGCTACAGCCTTTAGTTCATCCTTATTAAGTAGTCTTAATATCGGTAACGTGAAAGCGATTCTTTTTCCAGCAATTGGACTGCCATATGCGAAAGCGTTTGGAAATGGAACATCAGCTATGTAGACCTTTGGTACTTGCTTGAAATTATTATACCTTGCAACTTCTGCAACAATATTATAAAGCCATCCGTAAACTGGATCATTGGGAGTTACTTCTACTGTTCTGTATGCCCAGCTAATAAGATAAGGTCCAAATAGCCATTGTATTATGTTAAAGAAGAAAAGAAATATTAATATTGAAAGTATTAATCCTAAACCAAATGTGGCTCCAAATGCGTAATCTGCTACTGCTAACGATAATGCAAATCCTAATAGTAATATTCCTATAGTTGCTAAAATCATATTTAATTTAAGTTTTAATATTGCCAAATTCATATGATAATGTAAGTAGAAAGGGTTTAAATTAGTTTTTCCATATACTATAAATATGAAGGAGGAGTTTGTAAAAGAATATATGAAAAGTAACGTTATTACAGTGGATAAAAATACTATTCTAAAAGATATTGCAAAAATTATGACTGAGAATAATATTGGATCGGTGATTGTTATTGATAATGGAAAGCCAGTTGGCATAATAACTGAACGTGATATAGTTAGGGCAATAGGTAAGAATAAAGATCTAAATGTGAGAGCTGAGGATATAATGACTGCTTCATTGATAACTATAAAAGAGGACGCTCCAATAACTGGTGCTTTAAGTTTAATGAGAACATACAACATTAGGCATTTGCCAGTAATCGATAATAATGGTAACTTAAAAGGTATAATATCAATAAGGGATATCGCAAGGGCAATAGATGACATAATAGAGGGATGATTTTTTCTGTTCTAATTTATTTTTTAGTATTGTGAAGATAAGAATACCAAAAGAATGGTATGATATACTTGTTAAGATTGCTGAAAATAAGAAAGTTAAATTAAGTGATTTAATAGTTTCAATAATTTCTTCTCCTATTGAAGAATGCTTAAATTTACCTTATATGAATTCTTCTACTTATAAACACATAAACATTACGATAAATAATATATACACGAGTTCAGAAATAGAGAATAAATTACGTTATTTTTTATTTTGTAGGTGAATAATGTGAAAAATGTTACTAGTGAGAGAGTAAGATTTACTAGAATTGGGATCCAAAACCTATTATTAAGGATATTAGTGGCTCCAATTTCCTTTATCTTTACATATCTTGTGGCAAAATATTTATCTAATCCCCCGTATGGTGTAGAATATTTTGCAACTTGGCAAACATTATATGTATTTACTGTAGGATACTTTACAATTCCTGCAGACTTACTTTCTCTAATTACATCAAGATACGCTGCAGAGAAGAAAAACGTAGGAGGGATAGTAGTTTTTAACTTAGCTTCTGGCGCAATAGCAGGTTTAATATTTTTTCTCCTAGTGCCTTATTATATTTCCTTAACTAAGCTTAATATTCCATTATACTTTTACTCTGCAGTCTCCCTAATACTTTTAACATATCTGTTAAAAGTAACTAACGCTATAGCTCAAGGTAGAACTCCTAAAATTGTAGGGATCTCTGCTACTGTTTTTCAAGTTTTAAGACTTGTTGCAGGAATTATTTTTATGTTTATATATAATTTCTCTATTCTAGCGGTAATTCTAGCATATGATATAGGCTATCTTGCTCAAATTTTACTAAATTTATTTTTCATAAGGGCTAATCTTAAAATTGACCTTATTGTAGCTATTTCTGCTATAAGAAAATCTTTAGTATATATAGCAAATTATTTACAGTATATTTTAGAAGCCTCAATAGTATGGATAGCGTTAGCTATAACAAATTCAGATTTAGTAGTTGCATATTTCGAATCAGCAATAATAATAAGTAACATCCAAATATGGACCCAATCTGTGTACACTGGGCTTATGGCAAAGCTTGCTGAAGATAAAAATCCTTCAGTGATCTCTAATGCTATTAAACTTTACTCATTGGCTGGTAGTCTGTTCTTATTACTTATTTACTCTGATGGATATGGTTTGCTATATAAATTGAGACCAGATTATATAGCTGCTATGTTAGCGTTATACATATTAACCTTCTCCAATTTTATCAGAGGTTTCTATGGAATTTTCTATCAAAGTATAACCATGGCTGATAAAACTCTCTCAGTAGAGTCTAGAGAGGAGTTTAAAGGTTATGTAGCTAAATTGACTGTTACTAATATGAGCCTTTCTATTTTAGGGTTAGGACTTTCCTCCTTATTAATTTTCATATTCTCTAGATATCCTCCTTATCTATTAGCCTCCTTCATGAGTATTGGTATTCTAATTAATTCATTCTCTATGTTGTTTACATCATATAAACTTTCTAAGGAAATATATACCTTTAACTTTCCTATTAAGGAATTCTTATTGCCATTAGTATTAGGTCTAATCGGAATTCCAATGTCATTGGTATATAAACCAGTCACCTTTTTAGGAATGGTAGAATATGGCACATTAGGTATTATAATATTTGGTGGGCTAAACTCGATATTTAATCCATATGGAAAACAATTGATGATAGCGGTCATAAGAGAATTTAAACAAAAACGTTAATGTAAAATTATGACTGGACTCGAAATACGAATGACGAAGCTTTTCGAAAAAGGGAGGGCATTTGTAGTAGCTTTAGATCATGGTTTAGTAATGGGTCCTTTAAAAGGCATTGAAAATCCAATAGAAGTGGTAGCTAAGATAGCTAAGAACGGTCCTGACGCGCTTCAAATGAGTCCAGCTATGGTTAAACTAGTTAAAGAGAATTTCTTTTCAAGAAATTCTCCTATGCTAATAGCTAGGCTAGATACTGCAAATGTATGGAGGCAAAAGTATAAAATTTATAATGAGGGGTATTATTCATCAGTATATACAATTAAGGATGCAATAAATGCAGGTGCTGACGCTGTAGTTACTTATCTGGTTGTTGGATATGGAGATGATAGGGTGGAAGGATACAATATAAGTACTCTCGCATCATTAAGAAGAGAAGCAAACGATTATGGAATTCCATTTATCGTAGAACCTCTATATGTTACTAGGGATAATCCAGATTCAGTAAAGGATACAAGTATAGTAAAATATGTTACAAGATTAGCTTCAGAAATAGGCGCTGATATTTTAAAGGTTGATTATACTGGTAATAAAGATGAGTTTAAGGAAGTCGTGAACGTGGCTTTTGCTCCAATCCTTATAAGAGGAGGTCCTAAGACTAACACGATCGAAGAGTTTTTAAAGATGTTAAAGGACGCTCTTGATGCAGGAGCTAAAGGTGTCACTGTAGGAAGAAATTTATGGCAATCGGAAGAGCCAGATAAGTTAGCTAAGGCAATTTCAAAAATTATTCATGAGAATGTAAACATTGGAGAAGCTTTAAAAATCTTAAAATAAGGTTTAAGTTATGCAAAAAGATAAGTTGATAAACTATTTCTTTTACATTGGATTAGTTGCTCTAATTATAGTGTATACATATGAAACAGTAGTAACGTTTGCTCCTATTAACGGATATATAGGAGACGAAGTGTGGTATCCCTCATCTGCTTATAATATTCTTAAATTAGTATTTCACGTTACACCACCACCTATGACTAAAATAGGATATCCTAATGAACAAAACATTCAAAGTTACATTAACCCAGAACATCCACCATTAGCTAAGTACATAATGGCCTTATTCATATATTTAATGGGTTATTATCCAGTTGCTTGGAGATTGCCTAGCTGGATCTTAGGAGATTTAATGTTAGTAGTTGCATTTTTCTTAGGTAGAAAATTAATTGGTAATAATACAATAGGAAACCTAGCAGGATTGTTGTCTTCTTTACTCATAGCACTAGATCCTAATGTTTGGGTATTACATGGAATAGCATTACTTGACATATATGTCTCTTTCTTTAGTTTACTATCTCTATATTTTCTTGTGAGAGATAATCTATTATGGGCTTCTATTTCATTAGCTTTAGCTATGGCATCTAAGGAACCTGCTTATGTTTTAATTTTCCCATTCCTTTACTATTTAGGTGAGGTAACTAATAGCGTAAAAAAAAGAGCTATATATGGATTAGGAATTCCGATTTTTGTTTATTTATTAATTTCAGTTCCATTAATAATTTATTATGGTAGCATAACCACTTGGTTAGACTCTACAGTAATCCATAGGGCTGTTTGGGATATTACTAATGGTCATATAACTTTAACTGCAACTTCTCAAATTTCAACTCCTTGGGATTGGTTTTTAAATATACATCCTTTTTATTTGGGTTATGGGCTTTATGCATCTACTAATCCATATGTGCTAATTTTATGGATAATAACTACGCCTATAGCTTTTATATTTAGAGACTATAAACTGATAACTGTTACTATGTGGGCGTGGACTGAGTGGATTGGTTTCGTTATAGTGTATTTCTTAGGTAATCATACATTATTCAGCTTTTACGTTACTGACTTTATGCCAGTTGTTGACATTTACGTTGTTGTGGCATTATTTAAACTGGCTCAAAGAATAAATATTCTGAAGTAATAATATTATATAATAGCTAAGAGAACTTATATACCTAATTTCTTTATCTACATTCTGGATGTCAAATTCGTCAATTAATAAGGCGCAAGAACGACAAGAGCCAAAGAGGCATTTAAGTTTTATGGATATAGTTTTTCTTTCTATGGGTGGGCAGTCCCCATTTCTGAGTATTCTCACGTATGGTGTTGAGGCGTTTTTAATTGCTGGATTCTTTGCTCCAATAGCAATTATCTTAGGCACTCTTTTAGTATTAGTAAATGGCCTTGTTGTTTACGAACTTTCAAAGAGATTTACTAAAGAAGGAGGATATTATACGTACGCTTTTTACTCCTTAACTAAGAGGTTGGGTTTTGAAACAGGTTGGCTTTATATATTCTATTCAACAACATATGGCGTAGCGTACATATTTGGGGCTACGTTTATAATTTATCATGTTTTAGGAGTAAATCCATGGATAGTTGGATTAGGTATTGTATCAATAACTTCTTTCTTTGCTATAATGGGGATAAGAGTTAGCACGAGATATGCGATAATTGCAAGCTCTATAGAAATAGGGATTATGACCTTATTAGCAATTTTATTTATTCAATCTACAAGATTTCATTTTTACAATCCTTTTTCGGTTCATTTGAATTTAGGAACCTTAGCATTAGCAATACTATTCGGTTCAAGTATACCTACGGGTTACGGTTCAATAACTCCAGTATCTGGAGAAGCTAAAAATGCTAGGAAAACTGTTAGTAGGGCTATAATAACTGTGATATTGTTAGGAGGACTTCTTGCTGCTTTTGACGTTTATGCAATAGGAGATCATTTGTTATTTTTCCATATTGCACCTGGAAGTGTAGATATATTAAAGTTGATAAAAAATAGATTAGGGATTATTACTTTTATATTTGTAATTTTTGCTGCAGTAAATGATGGAATTTTAGGTAGCTTAGCTTTTTTAACTGCAACTTCTAGAACAATTTTCGCAATGTCGTCTAGTGGATTTTTACCTAAGGTGTTTAGTAAGTTTGAAGGATACAAGGGTCCTTTATATGCAGTATTACTATCTGTTTTATTCTATTTTATAACGGTAATTATAGGACTTTATTATATCTATAATCCGTTTATCGCCTTCTCTTTTATGGGTGCTATTGCATTGTTTGCTAGTCTATTTGTACATTTAGCTGCTAACTTTTCTCTAATTAAAATATCCCTTAAAAAACTCTGGAAAAGAAGATTTCAGATATTAATAGGTTGTATTGCTGCAATATTTAGTATTTTTGATTTAGTATATTCTATGATTTCTTCGGCCCCTATAGAAGTTTATATATTTATGACATGGATAATAATAGGTTTCTTAATATCTGAAGTAATCAGTATGATTGAAGAAGAGAGTGAAGAAGAGTAACTCTACCCAATGAACTTATAACATCCCCTCCATAAAATTATGTAATGTTAAAAAAGGCTGTAATCACGTCTGCTGGTAAAGGTAGTAGAATGAAACATATAACAAGCTTGCTACCTAAAGCATTACTTCCTCTTTTTGTAACAGAAAACGGTGATAAAGTTACAAGGCCCGTAATAGATTTAATTATGGATTCTTTACGTAAAGTTGGAGTAGAAAAATTCTGTATAGTTGTAGGCAAAAACGGTATGTTATTAATGCAGTACTTATTTGAACGAACTCCTACTTTTGTGTTCCAAGAAATTCCAAAGGGATTTGGCGATGCTGTGTTAAGAGCAGAAGATTTTTCAGGTAACGATCCATTTTTTGTGCATGCAGATGATGGAGTTTTAACTAAAGGTTATGAATCATTAAAATCCCTTTTTGATGAACTTTCACCAGATGCAGTTTTATTTGTTAGGAAAGTCGAGAATCCGAAAAGATATGGTGTAGTAGAGGTTCAAGATAAGGGTTATTATAGTGGCCATAAACTTTATAAAGTTATTAACGCCGAGGAAAAGCCTCAAAATCCTAAATCCAATTTGGCTTTAGCTGCTGTATATATATTCAAACCTAGTATATTTGGAGCTTTAAAAAAAGTCAAAATAGAGGATGATAAGGAACTAGAGTTAACTTATGGTATACATAATCTAATAGTAGACGGTAAAGAAGTTTATGCATTAGAAATGAGACAAGACGAATTCTGGTTAAATGTAGGTGATCCTAAAAGTTATCTAGATTCTTTAAACTATTCATTTAAAATGCTTTAACAACATATTATTTTGATGATACTTGTTGGAGTAGATGGAGGAGGAACAAAAACTTCGGCAGTAGCATATACTTGTAGTGGGAACTTCATAGGTAAGGGATCTGCAGGTCCAGGAAACTTTCATAATATAGGTGTTGAAGAGGCTGTGAAAAATGTAAGTAAGGCAATATTTATTGCAACTAAGGGTATGAAACCAGATGTAGCATATATTGGCTTAGCTGGTATTGATTCTAGATATGATTATAATATTATGTCAGAAGCTTTAAAAAATGTTGCAAATAAAACATATATTGATCATGACGGATTTGTAGCATTATACGCGGAAACAAGAGGTAATCCAGGCGTTATTGTAATAGCTGGTACTGGTAGCGTTATAGTGGGATTTGACGGGAATAAGAGATTAAGATATGGTGGATTAGGCTGGTTAATAGCTGATGAAGGATCGGCATATTGGATAGGAAGAGAAGCATTAAGAATACTAGGTAAAATGTTAGATTCTAGAATACCTAAAACTATACTTGCCGATAAGATAATGAATGCTTTAGGAATAAATGATTTGGACGATTTAATAAAATGGGCCTATCATGAGGGCCATAAGATTAAGGATATAGCTTCTTTAGCAATTATCGTAGATGAGGCTGCTAAAGAAGGTGATGAAATAGCTATAGATATTTTAAAAAAGGCAGCATATGAGCTTGCGATATATGCTGTGCAAATGGCGGTTAAAATAAATGTTGACAAAGTATATCTTAAAGGTGGTATGTTTAATTCTTCCATTTATCTTAGTTTATTCAAATCTTATCTGGATGGTAACAATATAAAAGGGATAATGGCTACTCATGAGCCGGAATATGGTGCATTACTTTTAGCATTTAAGTATTCTGGATGTAATCCAGTAAACATTTAGATAGGTATTGCTATTCCTTCACTCCTAATGTCTGCAACTCCAATATACCTCCCATTTTTATATTTAAGGGCTTGTACTATACCAACTTCTGGGGAATAATAATCTGTTTGCGTAGCTGGAACTCCTAATCTTTTTTCAGCTATTACTTTAGTTCCTAAATACATGAATCTAGGTGCATATACTGCTTCGTCTATTTCCATATTATAATCAGCGTAATACTCAAATACCTCAGCATGGATTTGAGGTCTCAGATCTCCTCCTGCACATCCTATAATTAGTCTTTCATTATCTTTTTCAGCCATAAGTATGGAAAGTGTATGTAAAGGTCTTTTTCTGGGTTCTGGCTTGTTATTTCCTTCAGTGAAACCAGCACCTCTATTATTAAATGGTATTTCATCTACTACTATTCCAGATCCGAAGGGATAAAAGAGACTTTGTATGAATCCTATTTCATTCTCTCCATCAGTTACAGTGAAGAATGTCGTATCACCTGAAGTCTTTACTTTAGGTTCTATTCCATATTCTGCCAGTTTATTCAATATATATCTTTCTGACAATAATTTATCTATTGGTATATTTACAAATCTGGGGTCTGCTACATACTTGTTTCTATCATCGTATGCTAATGCACTTAACCTAATGTGCTCGTTTATCCTTCTTACGTCATTAAAAGGCATTTTATTAATATCAGTCAATTCAACCATTTTTAACAATTCTAGTGTAGTAATACCTTGAGAATTAGGCGGCATTTCATACAACGTAAAGTCCTTATATGTGATTTTTATAGGACTCACTACCTCACCCTTAAATTCACTAAAATCTTCATAACTTATCGGAACGCCCTTTTCTCTTAATCCCTGTACCAATTCCTCAGCTATTTTTCCCTCATAAAATTCCCGAGGATCCCTAGAGATCTCTTTTAAAATTCGAGCCATTTTTCTAAGCTTTATTTCGTCTCCAAATCTTTTATTCCCATATACTTTATTCCATTCATCTGATAACTTAAACGAACTTACTATTGCGTGATGTAATCCTCTCCCTACCATAAAACCATTATTAGCTAAGGAGATTGCAGGCTTAAGGAGCTCAGATAATGGTTTTGAAGCGTAATTTTCGAATATGAATGTCCATAAATCCACTAATCCAGGCACCATTACTGTCAGAGGACTTCTATCATTATCTATCTTCTCTACCCTTAACTCCTTAGGAGCCCAACCAGAGGCGTTATATGCTATTAAGCCCTCTGAGGTTTTAGCTAATAAAAATCCATCTCCTCCAAGACCACTGGTATGAGGTATTACTACAGACAGTGCCGCACTTATCGCTATTGCAGCGTCAAAGGCATTACCATCTTCCTCTAATATTTTTGCACCCACATAGCTAGCAATATAATTTTGAGTAGCTACGATCTTTTTGCCCGAAGCTGAAGGCATAATTATTTAATAGATTGTTTAAACATAAATATTTATCAGTATTATGGAAATTCCCAAAGAGGTAAAAGAAAGATTGGAAAATGGAGTATGTATGCCATGTTGTAAAAACGCAGTAGTTTGCATGTCTAACGATTATCCTAATTCAGCAAATGTTGAAAGTCTTTTTGAAATTGATAGGGAAGGCAAAGAGGTAATTTTTAGGCATATAATATTAGATGATCCAGCAAACCCATTAACAGTAGAGTATGAAGTTGACGCTGATTTCGTTAAAAATGTTTCCGCAAAAAGAGGTATTGATATACTCTTTGTTGATAATAACTTTAATGAGGAAATTAAGTTACATATAACTTTTTCTGATGATGAAATAAAAATAATGAGGAGGGAAATAGGTCTTGGAACTTAAAGAATTACAAATGAGGATGAGGGAATTATATTTTGAAAAAGACTCTCAAAGGGGAATATATGCTACTTTTACATGGCTAGTAGAAGAGGTTGGGGAATTAGCTGAGGCTCTTTTAAATGGTGATAAGGAGGCAATTCAAGAGGAACTAGCTGATGTAATAGCGTGGACTATATCAGTAGCTAATTTAAAAGATATTGACATAGAAGAAGCTTTAAAGAAGAAGTACAAATTGTAAGCTATGGTAAGTAAAGAGCAGTTTTATGACGAGTTAAGAAAGGCATTAGAAGACGGTGAGGCTAGGTATTATAGGAATCTAGTTTACATAGAAAGAAGCGACTATATGGACGTTTTAAAGGAAGTTATTAACGTGTTCCTTAGTTTTAAAAAAGATCCTTCAGTGGTTTACGGCTTCATACCGTGGGCCACTGGGTCTAAAGAGAGAATGAAGGAGATAAAACAGTATTTCTCTAAATTTGACGATACAGATTACGCTAACGCTGAATATTACCTAGGTAATACTTATGATTTGGTAATATTAGATGCGGTAGACAATTTTCAACCAATAAATATAGGTAGACTTACGGATTTGGCAAGAGGTGGAGGTTTAGTAATTATATACACTAATGATTTAATAAAAGATAAAGTATTCAGATCATCAATTATCAGAAATGGACTAATTGACGATATTTATGAAAGAAGATTTAAGAGAAAACTATTAGAGCATGAAGGGATATTTATAATAAATAATGAGAATTATATTGTTAGGCCATTTTCTGGAAAAATAGAAGCTAAACCAGAAAAGAAGATACCTAAGAACCCAATAATGCCCAAAGAAATTCATGAACTTTCACTTAGTGGAGACGAGAATAGAGTGATAGAAGCGTTCTCGTATATGTTAGGAGGTGGGAAAAGAGTTTTAGTGCTAACAGCTGCTAGAGGAAGAGGAAAAAGTGCTGCAACCGGTCTTTCAGTAGCCGGTATTATAGAGAAGTTAAGGAAAAGGAAAGAGAAAAGTATTAAGATTTTAGTAACAGCTCCTTCTATTTTAAGTGCCTCTCAAGTAATGTTATTTATAAAAACTGGATTAGAAGCCTTAGGGGAAAAATTCAATGTAAAAGTCAGTGATACTGGTAATATAAAACTTATTAGAGGAGATGAGTTTAAAGTAGAATACGTACCTCCAGATGTTGCTTTAGAAGAGGAGGGGGATTTATTAGTTGTTGATGAAGCTGCAGCTTTAGGCGTTAATTACATAGATTTGGCACTCAGAATATGGAGGAAAATAGTACTAGTAACTACGGTTCATGGATATGAAGGTTCAAGTAAAGCATTTCTAAGATATTTACGTAGATTAATGGAAAATAGACATGTTAGAGTAAAATGGATAACTATGGAGCAACCTTTAAGATATTCTATCGGAGATCCAATAGAAAAATGGCTTTACGATACACTATTACTTGACGCAGAACCGTTAGAGCCACCCTCTGAGATAACTACCATTAATTATGAGGACGTTGATAAGCGTGAATTATTTGAAAACGATGATAAGTTAAGAGCTATTTACGGTATTATGGTATCTGCACATTATAGAAATAATCCCGATGATCTAATGATAATGGCCGATGGTGTACATCATAGCATAAAAGCTATGTATACTAATAATGGAATTTATATAGGAGCTTGTCAAATAGCAGAAGAGGGCGAATTAAGCGATAGCATGATAGAAATGGCATTGAAAGGAGGTACGTTTGATGGAGATCTTATACCGGATAGAATTCTGAAACACGTTAGAATTAAAGATTTTGCAAAACTTAAAGGTTGGAGGATAGTTAGAATAGCAGTAGTTCCAGAATTACAAGATAAAGGATTTGGCAGCCAGCTATTAACCATGATATATAACGAGGCTAAGGAGAAAAATATAGACTGGGTAGGTTCTGCATTTATGTCTGATCCCAAAGTTCTTAATTTCTGGATAAAAAATGGCTTCATACCGGTTCATATTTCACCCAAAAAGAATGAGAAATTAGGAGATTATCCAGTAGCTGTAATAAAGCCTATAAGTGATAAGGCTAAGAAAATAGTTGATATAGCTGCATATGCATTAAAAGAAAAGTTACTTAATACTTTGCATGACGTGTATTTTAATATTAATCCAGAAATAGCAAGACTTTTACTTTTAGGGGCCAAAGTTCATAAGAATATTTCTATAAGTCCAGTAATGCTAGATAAGGTTATATCATTTCTACAAGGTGTGAGTCCTTATGAATCGGCAGCAGATGGAATACATATGCTTGCAATAAAGTATTTTTGGGACGCTGAGAGAAATTGGAGCTTACTTAAAGACGAAGAAATAGCATTGATAGCCAAAGTAATCCAAGGTAAGCCGTGGAGTTATGTATCCGCAATATTGGAGACCAATAGATCACAAGTTTATGAGTTGATATATTCTGCAGTAGCTCAACTAATGAGCAAATATTATAGTTTAACTGCAGATAGTAAAGTAGGATTAACATTAGATAACGTGATGAGCTCGCAACACTATGACTGATGATTAAATGCACCTCAGCTGATTTACAAAGAGAATAGAGATATAATTAAGTAAAGATTAGATACTATTTTAGTATTATTGGTAGGTTAATTTACATTATTTGGCGTGTTTCGATTGGATTAGATACTATTTAATATTATCGCTACCACTACAAGAATTGAAAATACTTGATGTAATGCTACAGATGCCCCAGGCTTTAGAGGATTTCTATTAGTTGAGTCCCATACCCAGAGACCAGCTATTATTTCTAAAACTGTAAAGGCTAATGTTAGCCAATAATGCAATAATATTACTGCTATTACAAATATCAAGGAAGCTATCCCATGAATAACCCATGCAGCCTGTAACCATATATTCCTCTCTTGTTCCTTCTCCCATACTCTCCCGATTTTTAATTTCATTCTTCTCGTCCCAGTAACAACTCCGCCCATAAATATTACGAAATAAAGAAAATGAGGCGGAATTATTGCACTAATTAGGAACGAAATTATATTCAGCTCAAATATGTGCAAACTCTGTAACATTATTAATAAATATGTTACAAAAGTTGTATAAGCGGCTATATCGTGCAAACCTTGAAATTCTGAAGGCAGTTTGCCAGCTAGTACATAAAGAGTCGCCATTCCTAGTATCGCTGTAAACACAACCGATAAAAAACCTATTAATGATATAATTGAGGGATTCAATATAAGTATGATAATTGAAAAAATTCCTACAATGGTTGCTAATATTCTGTGAATAGCTTCAGGGTCTTTTCTAGCAGCTAACTCCAAAATATCGTGAGTATAAGGCCAATTAGTGCCTAAGGAAAGTCCATATCCATAACCTTCTACTATTCCACCAAAAACTATGGTAGCCCCGGCTAAGATGGACTCAATGCCTGACAAGTACGTTAAAATCATATCTTTATCTACTTCTTCTATGATTAAAAATATCTTTTGGTTGGAGTTTAACATTAGGGAATTTTTAAAAAAGGGAAAAAGTATTAATATAAAGACATAATTTTAAAAGTAATGAAAGCTATAACTTATGATAATTACCGCTCAGTGGGCTTAATTCTTTTTCACGTTTTTATTTATGTCATATTCAGAAGTGATTAAAAACAAGGAAATCTATGCCAAATATAAAGTATTAAAGATAATATTGCAATAATTGTGATATAAATATCCTAATTACATTATAATTTATTGCACTGTAAATATATTTTATATATTATATAAACTGATATTTTATTATTTATCCCATATTGTTATATTGTTATTATAGCGATGTAAAATTTAGGCATTTATATACTCTAAAAGAGTGTGGATAACAATTTTGTTAATACAGTATAAATTATATAAAGTGTAAATTTATTTTTCAATTCACCATAAGATTTATCAGTTAATAAAATGTAGTATTGTAATTTTAACCTTATTCAAAATTTTTATTATAAATCAGAGAGTTTAAATGATACAACTTTAAGGAAATTTTAACCAAATTTCAAATGAACGAAATTGTTGTCCACACTGGCAGTGTCGTCATTAAGTTACAAATTTATTAAGAGGAATCCTTTAAATGGAGTACAGCCTAGTTCAGATTCTCAGAGACATCTTTTTACGTTAAAGTATAAATTTATAGCTTAATAACGACACTATCTCCACACTCCTCTAAAATTTAACTACTCAAATTTATCTTGCATTTGATAACATAGGAAAAAAAAAAGACCTGACTCAATTCAAAATAATAAGAGATTTGGGACAATTTTTATTAAATATATAATTAACATTCAAACCGATGGCACAAGAAAAAATTGATATAAGTAAACTTTCAGTTAGATGGGCAGCTGCAATGCTATCTGCTCTATGGGCTGGAGTACATTTAGTATTGACACATGCAATACTACCAAATCCCATCGCAACAATGATTTACGATACGTTTTTTGGGTTTACTGCAGCGTTAGCTATAATAGCGGCCTTTTTACTAATAATGGGTATTAAGTACACATATCCTTTAATAACCGCATTCTACGTTATCGATTTAGCGTTACTATCAGAAACTAGATTAGGGCCAGCTTTATTTATTGGTAAGAAACTACCATTTAATATCTATGTTGACGTATCATTAGTTCTTGATATAATATTAATTATATTATCAATAATAATAATATTAACGAATAGAAAATAAAAAGTTACAATTTTTCTATCTCTTCTTTTATTATTTTTGTTCCCTTTAATGCCAGATCCTCATTTATTATTAATGGTGGTTCTATTCTAATTGTAGATTCTCCAGCGCCTATAGCTAATACTCCCCTCTTAAATGAGTTATATAGAACTTTTTCTAAGCCCTCATAGAAAGGCTTATTATCTTTTCTAAGCTCAGCACCTATAAGCAGACCCATTCCTCTAACATCGTAAAGATATGGGGATTTAGTATCCTTTAACTCCTCTATGATTTTTTTACCTATACTACTCACGTGATCCAATAACTTCGGAACTTCTTCTAATACTACTTTAGAAGCAGCTAAAGCTAAAGGATTCCCACCAAAGGTATTGGCATGTGACCCTGGTGGTAAATCCATTACCTCCTTCCTACCTACTACTGCCCCCAATGGAATTCCTCCGCCAATGGCCTTTGCTAAACAAACTATATCTGGAGTTACATTAAAGTGCTCAAACGCGAACATCTTTCCAGTTCTTCCTATTCCGGTTTGTACTTCGTCCATGATTAATAATATTCCATATTTTTTAAGCAGATTATTTAGTTTGTAAAAGAAGTCTGATGGTGGTACTATAACTCCTCCTTCTCCTTGAATGGGTTCAGCTATGAACGCCGCAACTTCACTTGGATCTACTATTTTCTTGAAAATCCAATCCTCTATAAAAGATATCAAGGTTTCAGTACAATTATTACTGCACAATGGATTTCTTTTATCTGGATATGGAATTAAATATGTGGAAGGCAATAAAGGAGAAAAAGACTTCCTTTGTATGGCTTTACTTGACGTAAACGATAAAGAGCCTAGAGTCCTTCCATGAAATGAATTAATAAAACCTATTATCCACTGCCTTCCAGTATGTCCTCTAGCTATCTTAATTGCGGCTTCTACACTCTCCGTACCACTATTTGTATAAAATACCTTAGCTGAATAAGGCATAAAAGAGGTTAACCTTTTAGCTACTTCTACTGCTAATTCATAGTAAAAGTCCGTTAGGCTGTAGTGGAAAAATTTTCTCATTTGCTCATTTACTGCAGAAATTATTTTCTCATTTCCATGTCCTAATGCTAATACTCCAATACCAGCGTTGAAATCTATATACTCCTTTCCTTCTATATCATATACGATAGCTCCTTTTCCGTGGCTAATTACGAATGGATACCATCTTTTAAAAGATTGCATGAGATATTCTTCATCTTCTTTTATTACCTCATAAACACTCTTATTCATAGTTTAAAATTCGAACTAAAAGTATATTAGTTTTTCCATGGTATTTAATATAAGCCAAGGATAAGGTATAAATATCGTATAAATAATAATAATTTAATACGAAATATTTCGATAAGTTAATTCTCTATATTATAAAACTACCATTTTATACTTGTAAGATTATTATTGATTATGTATGGTGGGAAGGCTATTTTAAGTCTTCTTAAAGAGAATGGTGTTGACAAGATATTTATTGTCTCTGGTACTGATTATCCTTCCTTTATAGAGGCTAAGGTTGAGGACCCTAGCCTTCCAGATCTTGAGGTAGTCCCTCATGAGATTACTGCAATTTCAGCTGCTATTGGTTATTCGTTAGGCGGTAAGATAGGTGTTGTTGCTGTTCACACTACACCTGGTACTGCTAATGCCTTAGGTGGTATTATGAGTTCTTTTACCTCAAGGATTCCCCTTTTGGTTATTGCTGGTAGGAGTCCTTATACTGAGAGGGGTAGTAATGCTAGTAGGAACCTTAGGATTCATTGGACTCAAGAGGTTAGAGATCAAGGTGAATTAGTTAGACAGTATGTTAAGTATGATTTTGAAATAAGGAGAGCTGATCAAATTCCGGCTACTATTGCTAGGGCCTTTCAGATTATGTTAAGTGAGCCTAGGGGGCCTGTTTACATTATTTTGCCTAGAGAAGTTAGTGTTGAGGAGGTTAGTAATTTGAAGAGAGTTCCCATGGATTATTATGAGCCTGCTCCTCCATTGGAGAAGCTAACTAAGGCTAGGGAGATGCTTGAGAAGGCCGATAGGCCAGTTATTATTACTTGGAGGGCTGGTAGGAGAAGGAGTTGGTTCGACGCTTTACGTAATTTTGCTGATAGGTATAGTATACCAGTTTTGAATTATGCGGGTGAGGTTTTGAATTATCCTTCTAATGGTAATATGGCTTTGGATAGGTTTGATTTGAGGAGTGCAGATTTGTTGTTAGTTGTTGAGGCTGAGGTTCCGTATTTTCCTAAAAGGGTTGATTTGGACGTTCCAGTTATTAAGGTTGATGTTGAACCTTCCTATTCTTATATACCTTATTATGGTTTTAGATGTGATTTATGTATTCAGTCCACTCCAGATAATTTCTTTAATAGTATTTCCATAAGGCCTAAGGATGGAAGTGAGGTTAAGGAGTTGAGAGCTAAGCAGATTGAGGAGAAGAAGGCTGAGGTTAAGAGGTTAATGGATAGGAGGCCTATTCATCCTAAGTACTTGTCTTACGAGGTTGGTAAGATTGCCTCCTCTTATAATTTAACTATTTTTAATGAATATCAGTTTAATCCTAGGTATGCTGAGTTAAATGAGTTTGGTTCTTATTATTCTGATTTATCTATAGGTTATCTTGGTTTCGCTCTTGGGGCTTCGGTTGGGTATAGGATTGCTACTGGGAGGGATGTTATTGTAACTACTGGGGATGGCTCTTTTATTTTTGGCGTTCCTGAAGCTTTTTACTATATTGCTCATAAGTACCCAGTTATGGTTGTAATTTATGATAATGGTGGTTGGCTTGCCTCTGTGGAAGCTGTTGATGAGGTATTTCCAGAGGGATTGGCTAAGGTTAAGAAGTATTATCCTGGAGCTGAGTTTTCAAGGTTTGAGATAGGTAAGACTGTTGAGGCATTTCATGGATATTATGAGTTAGTTGAGGATCCTCATGAGGTGGAGCCTGCGTTGATAAGAGGTTTAGAGAAAGTGAGAAAGGAAAATAAGATAGCGGTAATTCAAGTAATAGTAGATAAGGTGAGGTAAGTGAAACTTTGTGATAAAAACGTTTCTCAAATAGGTTTTGGAACGTGGAAGATGGGTGGGGGATTTTGGACTCCAGATTATTCGAGGGACTCACATTATGTTGAGATTCTAAAATATGTTATAAATAATGGAATTAATTTAATTGACACCGCAGAGATGTATGGAGGAGGACATGCAGAAGAGTTAGTTGGAAAGGCTATTAAGGGATTTGATAGGGAGAACATTTTTATTATAACTAAGGTATGGCCGAATCACTTAAGATACGAAGACGTGATCAAATCTGCTAAAGAGAGTCTAAGGAGGCTTGACACCAAATATATAGATTTATACTTAATTCATTGGCCAAATCCCTCTATACCTTTAAATGAGACTATAAGCGCAATGGAAAATTTAGTAGATCAAGGTATTGTTAGATGTATTGGGGTTAGTAATTTTGACGTCAAACTTCTAAGTGAGGCTATAACGTTAACTAGGAAGTATGAGATAGTCGCAAATGAGATGGAATATAGTGTTAACAATAAGAGTGCCGAAAGCGATATAATTCCTTTTTGTGAAAAAAATAATATAAAAGTTATAGCTTATTCTCCTCTCGCTAGGGGAAATGTGAAAAATAACAAAATTTTAGAAGAAATTGGAAGAAAATATGGGAAGACTGCAATTCAGGTCGCGTTAAATTATTTAATTAAACGATCTATTCCAATACCAAAAGCTTCTACTAAAGATCACGTAGATGAGATCTTAGGCTCTCTTGGCTGGTCATTAAGTGATGAGGATTATGAAAGGATAAGGAAATTATAATATATTACATTAGTAATATAGTGGAATAACAATTTTAAAGCTTAGGGGTTAAAATAAATATTGTTTTTAGGAATTAGATTTTACTGTACCTTTTAATATTTTTAACCGATATTATCTAACGTGTAATACTTGCATTTTCATCTTAGAGCTAAGTGAGTATTATTTGGTCTAACTTACTTAAGTATTTTCTTAGGAACAGAGTAAATATGCAATTAGTATTACAGCTGGAGAATGAGAAGTATTTATACGTTGATGGTGTGTTAAGACCTTATGACGGAAAGATAAGGGCTAAGGACGATGTTATAGGCTATAGAATAGTCTACGACGCTGGTAAGGTAAAATTGCTAAATGAATATAAGGTGATTAAGGTTAATGATAGTAACCTAGTTGTTCAAGCTATATTAAGGGAAAAAATAGAAAAATTAAATGCATATTTATTTGAATATGAAAATAATATCTATATATATTTTGGAGATATAAAAAATCCAAAATATAATTTTCCATACATGATAATTTATGGAATACCCGTAGCTTTAGGCTCTAAAGATGAGCTAATAGAAGCTATGAATAAGGATTATAAAGTAGCGTTATTCGGACTAGAGAATTTTAAAAATGACATAAAAATAATTAACAATGCAATATTTTCGCTAGTTAAGTTTGATAAATGTATAGATGCTGTAAAATATTATAGAGAATATAAGATCTCTGATCCCGAAGTTTCCTTGGCTGTAGCTCAATGTATGGAGAAAATAGGAGAGGAACTTGAAGCATTGAAGATATATTCTTTCTTATCTGAAGAAAAATATAGAGAATTAGAATCTAAAATACGAGAAAAAATAAATAATATGATAGAAGAGTATAGGAAAAGTGGAAATGTAAAGACGTTAATGGACGCTGTGAGGATGTTACCGACATATGACGCTCCGTTAATAGAGTTAGGATGGCATTTCGTTAATAAAAGGAAATTTGACGAGGCGTTAAAGTACTTTGACGAGGCAGTTAAGCGATCACCGACTTTTCATAACCTCTTACTATATGCCTGGGCATTGATAAATAACGAGCAATACAAGAAGGCACTGGAGGTAATAGAAAAAGCTGAGAAGATAAAACGGAACGCCGGTTCAGCTTATATAAAGGGCTTAGCTTTAGAAGGGTTAAATGCATTTTCTCATGCGGAAAGGGAATTCCTATACGCTTGTAGAGAAGGTATTATAGATGCATGCATGAAAATAAGGTCATATAAGCTTTACGTTCCAGAACCCTTTGATCCCTCTGTATGGTTAGGTTACGTTCTATATGGTTATGAGGTTAAGCAGTTATTAGGTAATGGTGGTATGGGCTATGTATTATTAGTGGAAAGAAATGGAAGAAAATACGCTATGAAGGTAATGAAAAAAGAATATACTTTTGTAGAAATGCTTTATGAAGTTGCAAAGATGCAAGAAATATCAAAAAGATCGGAATATCTAGTAAAAATATTCGCAAGTTTTCTAGACGAAAATTGGACAGATTATTTCAGTTCTCCTCCTGCGATAATTATGGAATATATGGAAGGAGGAGATTTAAGATCAGTATTAGTAGATCCAGAATATTCGGCGTTGAGACATTCTGTGAAATGGCCTCAAGTCGTAGCTTTTATATTCTCTAAATTAGCAAAAGCTATAATAGAGATTCATAAGGAGGGCTACGTTCATTGTGATATAAAGCCCTCTAACATTCTATTTAATAGGAAATTACCTAGATATGGTGAAGATGCCTTAAATGCATTAACTAAATCCGAAGTAATTCCTAAATTATCTGACTTAGGTTCTTCTGTTAAATTAGGCACTCCAGTAATGCATTACACCCCATATTATGCACATCCATTACAGAGATTTGGTAATAAAGCTGAAACTATGTTTGACGTATATTCCTTTACAGTGTCCTTATACGTTTCTTTGACTAATAATTTCCCATTTCCAGAGTGGTTAGAGAACGAGATTGAAGAGGCTGTAAAAGACTCTGAAAAGAGAAAACAAGCATTAGAGGACTTTTACAATGCAGTGCCTAGATTGGACTATATACCATCTGAATTTAGGGATATTATAGTTAGGGGTCTAAGAGGAGAAATTAGTATGTTAGAAATAAATAAGGAATTGGAAGAAATTCTTATTGAAGAGTATAACATAGACAGTAATAATCTGGAAAATGAAGCAGAAAAGCTTATAAACTACTAGAAACAGTTATATAAAATAAAAAAGTCGGTGAGCATGAATGACTGAAGCAACGTACAAGAAGGTCTTCGAGGGTGCATTTTACAGTATAGTGGAAGACGACGAAGCCAGTATAGTTCTGTTAGAGGGAAAGCCAATACAAGCGAGTTGCATTGAGCACGGAAATCATGACCTATTTGATCTAAACTGCCCACATGTAGAAAGACTACTAAAAAAGATTTTTTCTTAGCCCTTCTGAGCTATTACGGCTATTTCTATTAGTGCATCTCTAGGCAATCTTGATGTTTCAACTGTAACTCTTGCGGGTGGTTTCTCATTAAAATATTTGGAGTATACTTCGTTAAATTTGCTAAAATCTCTTATATCTTTGAGATATACGAAAACCATGGCTACGTCAGATAAAGTATATCCTGCAGTTTCTAGAATAGCTTTTATATTCTCTAAAACTCTAACTGTTTGCTCTTCTATTGTTTTACCGCTTATCTCATTAGTTTTGGGATCTACTGGTAATTGGCCAGAAACGTAAAGTGTATCTCCGATTTTAACTCCTTGAGAGTAAGGTCCTATGGGTTTAGGAGCTTTTTCCGTGTAAATTATTTCTTTCATACGTTTTTACTGAATCTTAAGGTTTAAATTTTCATTTGAGTCTTTCCATGAATAACAAATGATGTAATGCTATTAGCAAATCTCTTTCAGTTATAATTCCCTTTATAGTATTATCCCTATTAAGTATTAATAGTGATCCTATCCTTTTAACTATCATTTCCATTGCAGCTCTATTAATCGATGACATCTCATCTATTGTAATTATATTCGTAGTCATAACCTCCTTAACTGACTTATTGTAAAAATAGTCTGGATCTAGTTTTTCAACAGCTTTAGCTAGTCGCTTTAACGCATTTACGGCTGTTATTATTCCTATTATCTTATTATCATCATCAACTACTGGTAACCTTCTAAATCCTCGTTTGATCATTAACTTCACTGCTTGCTCTAATTTTACTTCCTTATATATAGTCTGAACTTTAGTAGTCATAAAGGCCTTAACTGGATATTTCTCACCTAAATCTTTGTAAAGCAATAAAAACTCTCTTTCAGTTACAATTCCTACTGGTCTTTGATTTAAATCTACTACGGGTAATGAGCCGAAATTTCTCGTTACCATTATGTTAATGGCATTAAATACATCATCATCTTCATAAATCGTAACTGGATTAGAGGTCATATAATCTGCTACGGGTGATGAAGAAATTTTATATAAATCACCTTGAGAGCAAGTATCCTTACAATAGGTTACTGCTAAACTTAAAAGATCCCTAGTGGTTAAGATTCCCTCTATTTTATCATTAGCTACTATTATCCTACCTATCCCACCCTCATTTATCTTTTTAAATGCGCTAATCAATTTGTCATTTTTAGCAATCACTGGAGGATTCTGGATCATTAAAGTTTTCACATTCACATTCATTATTCTGTTAATTCCTTATTTAAAATCTAATTATTCGAAAGTTAATATATGGATACTTGCATAAGTATAGTCCTAGATTCAAACAAAATATTAATGATTTATAAAAAGCGAGGATTAGGAAAGGGATTATATAATTTTCCTGGAGGTAAGATTAAGAGTAATGAGAAAGGTGAGGAGTGTGCTATAAGAGAGTTAAAAGAGGAAACTGGATTAATAGGGGAAGTAGCTGAATATATAGGTAAGATAACTTTCATAATTGATGATAATCGCATTGAAGAAATGGGTATTTATCTTATTAAAAAATTTAAAGGAAAGATAAGTGAAACAGACGAAGCAATTCCCATGTGGATTAACGTTAATGAAATCCCTTATGATAAAATGTGGGAAGACGATAAGGAATGGCTACCCCTAGTTTTGGCTGGTTATAAAATAGAATGCAAGTTCTATTTTTCGAATAATTGGGAGAAATTTATTGGTGGCTCATGTAAAGTAATTTAAATATAAGAAAAAGGTTATGTATTTCATGAAAGCTATAGTTGTAGAACCACCAACTAGAGGTGTTACAGTTAAAGACATTAATATTAATATTTCCACTCTTGCCAATGATGAAGTATTAATTAAGACCATAGCTACTGGCATTTGTGGCACAGATAGGGGAATTGTAAGTGGATTATTGAAATTCTCAAGACCTCCCGTTGGTAAAAAGGAACTTATCCTAGGTCATGAAGGTTTAGGGCAAGTTATTGAATTAGGAAGTGAGGTTAAGGGTTTACGTAAAGGAGATTACGTAGTACCGATAGTGAGAAGAGGTTGTGGTAAGTGTTCTAACTGTTTAGTAGGAAGACAAGACTTTTGTGAAACCGGCGAATTTGTAGAAGCGGGTATTAGGAGTTTAGATGGATTTATGAGAGAATACTTTATCGATAAAGAGAGATACCTAGTTAAAATTCCCGATGAAATAAGGGATATTGCGGTATTATTAGAGCCTCTGTCAAATGTTGTAAAAGCATATAATGAATTAATGTTCTGTCAAAGAAGAATGATATGGTGGTGTAATGATGGTAGTTATAATTGTAGAAACGTGGCCATTATCGGTTCAGGGCCTATAGGTAATTTATTTGCGATGATCTTTATATCTCAAGGCTTTAACGTATATATTTTAAATAAAAGAGACCCATCTCCTACGGAGTCCTTTATCGCTGAAAAGATAGGAGCTACTTTTATAAATACTTTAAAAAGTCTCACGTTAACCAAACTAGATTTAATAGTAGACACTTCTGGTCATCCTATGGCATTCATACCTCTAATAAATAAGTTAAATAAGAATGGAGCTGTAATATTATTTGGAACTACTGGTGAGGAGTACGCTACTTTAACAGCAGATCTGGTAACTTTCTTAGTCGAGAATAATATACTCATATTCGGAAGTGTAAACGCAAGCAAAGAAGATTTTGAAAATGGGGTAAACTTCTTATCTATTTGGAAAAGCAGATTTCAGACAGTTCTAAATAAAATGATTACGAAAGTTGTTAAGCCAGATGAATCTGAGTCGGTATTGACGAAAAAACCTGCAGGTGAAATTAAGACAATTATATCATGGGTTTAATTGTTTTTTCAATTCTTCAATAGCTCTTTTTATCTCTTCTATAGACGCCTCGTCTTCAAGAGTGGAAAGATCTCCAGTAGCTGAGCCCGTCATTACGGCTTTAATTACTCTTCTCATTACCTTTCCAGATCTAGTTTTTGGCAAGGCTTTTACGAAATGTACCTCTAGCATAACTATAGGTCCCATAATTTTCTTAACGTGTTCCTGGATCTCTCTAGCTAATTTATCAGAAGGTTCGTATCCTTGTTTTAGGACGATAAAAGCGTGAGCTGATTCGCCTTTCATTGGATCTGGTATTCCAATTACGGCTGCCTCAGCTACTGCTGGGAACGATGTTATTGCAGATTCTATTTCTCCTGCACCTAATCTATGCCCTGCAATTTTTAGTGTTTCGTCAGCCCTTCCAGATACCCATACGTATCCATCTTCATCTATCATCGCAAAATCTCCAGTATAGTAGTAATTGTCAAACTTACTAAAGTAAGTTTTCTTTAACCTCTCATTCCCTTCATCGTTCCACATCCCTATCATCATGGAAGGTGGGAATGGTGGTTCCATAACTAAATATCCTCTCTCTCTAGGCTTTGCTGGACTACCGTTTTCATTAAATACTAGTAACTTATTACCAGGTAATGGAAACCCTGATGCTGGCCCTGACCTCATAGGTATGAATATTGGATAACCTGGCATGTAACCAATATTAGGAGCCCCAGTCTCAGTTTGCCACCATTGATGAGACATGTAAACTGTTCCATTTCCGATTACTTCTAATCCGAATTTCCATGGAGCGTAATTTAAAGGTTCTCCATTAGTTACTATTATCCTAAGAGAGGATAGATCGTGTTCTTTAATGTAACTCTCACCATATTTCATTAAATATCTTAAAAACGTTGCAGATGTGCCAAATGTCGTAGCCCTATATTTCTCAATTAACTCAGCCCATTTATTTGGATAAGGATAATCTGGAGCACTTTCGTAAATTATTACTGTTCTACCCATTACTAAGGGAGAATAAGTTATATATGAGTGTCCAACAATCCAACCTATATCTGAAGTGTTGAATAATACATCATTATCTTGGCTTAATCCGTAACTCCATAAAAGCATGGCAGAAGTTCCAACTAAGTACCCTCCAGTGGAATGCACTATTCCCTTAGGTTTGCCAGTAGTGCCAGAAGTGTAGAGTATGAATAACGGGTGAGTAGCCTCAACAGGTTCTGGCTCAATGTACTTATATTTTCCTATCTCATCAAAATATACGTCCCTATCCTCGTTAAATGGTATCTCGACTCCAGTCCTCTTATATACTAGTACTTTTCTAACGGGATTGTTACTTAACTTAGACAACGCCTCATCTACTGTTTTCTTGAGTTCAACTAGCTTGCCTCTTCTATAATAAGCATCAGCAGTAATTACTACTTTTGATTGAGCGTCTTGTATTCTATCTGCTAAAGCTTGTGATCCGAATCCCGCAAATACTACGCTATGTATAGCCCCTATTCTTGCGCATGCTAACATTGAAATAACTCCTTCTGGGGTTAACGGCATGTAAATAGTTACTCTATCTCCCTTTTCTACTCCCAATTGCCTTAAGGCATTAGCCCATTTATTTACCTCATAAAACAGATCTTGGTAAGTTAGTATTTTTTTCTCATTTTTTTCAGATTCCCAAATTATTGCCGCTTTATACTTTCTATTGCTATTCAAATGTCTGTCAACAGCATTATAACTTGCATTTAATTTCCCTCCAACAAACCATTTAGTTAAAAGTTCATGTCTAAACGTCTCTTTCCAAGGCTCGTACCATTCTACTAGCTCCTCAGCAAGTTTACCCCAAAAAGCAGAAGGATTTTCAATACTTTTTCTATAAATTTGTTTGTATAATCTTATATTATAATCTACTTTTTCATCTATTTCTTGTATTTCTTTAATCTCTTTTGATATCTCTTGAGTCATTTCATATCGTTTAAATTTACTTATATCTTACTAAAAAGCTTTACCTATAGATATTACTGAAAGTTCTTAATATTTAGCTAATTAGAACAATAATACCGTCATTATGTTATAAATTCTGAATTGACTTTCTCTCCTATAAGACTAAGGCTAGAAAAAGCGTTTCGAGTGCATATAATTTAATAAATATAATGCGATTAAAAAACAATATTATGACTAAATAAGAGTAAAAGTCAATTATATCTTTCAATGTGATGGAAGATTGATATTTTATTGTAATACAAAATAATTGATTATTAAGAAAAAATGAATTTCAAACACACTATACACTACCCTAGTAGGGTTAATTAGAGATTCAGATGTGTTTGGTAGTGTCGTCGTTAAGTTATTTATATTTGTATAACGAGTATTACTTATGGGTAGGAAGCCTGTATTTAGGCAAGACGTTTCTTGTCCCTCTTGTGGCT
>Ga0081529_114736_pt1 | contig 96735 bp, 107 predicted proteins | sample EchGeymetagenome_FD_71012 | JGI IMG/M metagenome (GOLD analysis project Ga0081529, IMG submission 71012) | Ferrous microbial mat and aquatic microbial communities from Echinus Geyser, Yellowstone National Park, USA - transect B T=78-80 C v2... ...
ATTTCTTCAGTTGTTGCAACCTGCTTTACAAATAATGAGGAGGATATTAGTGAGTGTTTGGTTTTAGCGGCTTCCCAGCCGAACTCCGCCGCATAGTTGTACAAAAACTCTGTGAGGTTTAGGTGTAAAACGTACGCTTCAAGCTTGCCAGTGGCGGCGTTCTCAACTATTTTCTTAGCTCTCTCATCTGTACCTCCAAAGTGTACGGAGAAGAACCCCGCGTCAAGAAGCACTCTCTGCTTCAACCTCTCTACGCCTCTCTTCGTGTATTCGTGTGATCACCCTACTCGCCCTTACTTTTTCATCTGAGCCGTAAGATTCTAGGAGTGTGGGTTTGGGTTTGAGAACTATTCTGTCGCCTTCACGCCGCACCTCAAGGATCGAGCCTCGCTTTATACGTAGCGCCCTCCTCAGCTCGGCCGGTAAAACAATCAGACCCTTATCGTGAACCTTGACCTCCCAGCTCATAATAATAAGTATGTTTAACATCAATAAATGTTTAACTAGATGAGTAGTTTAATACAGACTAAAATCGTCATTTCTCTGAAACCCTCTACGCGGTGAATCTGTGAATGCAAATAAAGGCACTGAGCAGGCTGAGGGTGCTTGTCGGACCCAACGTGTTCATGGCGTGCTCCTCGTAGTTCCCCCGAGGATTGGAGGGGCTTTAACTAAAGAAAAGAGGGAAGCTACCAAAGCGGTTCAGACCAAGACCACAGATTGCTTGAAGGATAAAAGCGGAAAATACAAGCGCTGATCGTAATCGTGAACTACAGGTCTGACCTCCTTACCGCTTCTTAAGGGCTCCCCAAGGTCTTGAGGGTTACGCCTTTTGTGGGTTACTCAGCCGCAAAAATTTTTTGTGTTTAACCTATACCTCGCTCCTCAAAGGCAAGGTTTGCCGTTCTTTGTATAAACTTTCCAAAACATCGTCTAGTGGGGATTCCAAATGTATAAATACACGCAGAGAAAATACTCGTGTGCGTGTAAGGGCTTACCGCTTCCGAGCACTTCAAAAACAACCGCGAGTTGAAAATTAGAGGTTGCGTGTAAGTGTTGTAAAGCTTACACGCCGAAAAAGAAGAGTATGAAAGAAACAAGCACACTATGAGTAGAAACGAGCTTCGAAAGCTCGCTTTGGACTTGAGAAAGCAAAACCCCGAGTTTCAAGCGCTACACTCACAAGTTACCCAACAAGTAGCGGAGAGATTCTACCAAGCTAGGGAGCGCTTCTTCGAAGGACTTACGAACAAGCCCAAGAAAAAGAAGCCGCACAAGTTTTTGTCCTTGATGTACCCTCAATGTGGTTGGAGGCTTTGTAACACGAGGGAAGCTGGTCTTGGAAAAAACAAAAAGAAAAAGGCTCGTCTCTACCTGAGCAAAATCGGTCTTTGATAATCCACAGGGTGTTTCCAGAACAGCCTTTTGTTTGTGTAGTCCACCTTTAATAATCCGAAGCGTGGGGTGAATCCTGATGCCCATTCGTAGTTGTCGGCTAATGACCAGTGCAGGTAGCCTTTCACGTCGGCTCCACGTCTTAACGCCTGATAGACTTGGTAGACATGGCTCACCAAGTAGTAGGGTCTCTGATAATCTGCTTCATCCGCTATCCCGTTCTCGGTCACGTAGAGGGGTAGCCCATATTTCTCCCAATATCTCACGAGCACGTTCCCTAACCCCTCTGGGTAGAACTCCCATCCAAAATCGCTTGTAGGCCTTCCATCCGCGCTTAGCGAGTTCCTTTCACACCATGACCATAGCCCGCCACCACGTATCCCTCCCCCGCCTTTCCCACGACAGCTAGTATAGTAGTTGACTCCTATCCACTTCAGCTTACCCTTGAGGTCATCCCTGTAACCCTCCAGCCCCCGTTAACCAAGGCCTCAAAGAACCTCCACCTATTGTCGAACTCAGCTCTCGACGCGGCACCCGCGTCCCCTGCAGTTAACCCCTGAAAGTCGGAGTTCGCGTATGTGATCCCCACAGGCTTCTTATTGGTCTTTAACACGTCGAAAGCCCTCGCATGTGCTTGAACCATTTTATACATAGCCCCTGCTCTAGTGTGCGAAGCTTAGATAACACGGTGGGAAACCGCTCTTGACACTGGTGTATCCGGCTACTCACACAACGTTTGGCTCATTCATTCAAAACTAAGCTAAGGTTGGGTTCACTAAAAGAGGCGAGTACAGAGGAGTTCGAAGAAAAAGAAACCACGACTTTCGATTCAGTAGCACTACTCTGGCACAGCTCAGCTAAGAGTGCTTGAGGCAGGTCGCTGATATTGTAAGACACATGATTACCTCGATGTTCAACAAAAATCACATGCATAATATCATCATTACAGTCACACCGCTTTGAACATACATAGACGACGTGAGTGATATCACTACGGAACCCATTAATAAAACAATTACAACAACCGCTTTTATAAAAAAATTAACACACAAATATAAATCTTTTGATAAATTAAGTAAATATCGAACAGATAAGAATATCATAAAGACGCGAATAGCCCATTAGCCTCTATGCGAATAGATTAAAAATAGAAGCGATCCGTAATTATGCTGTATTCAAACGCAATAAAAAACCCCATCGAAGAAAAAACAAGGGTAATCCTGCTTTACATCGTAGGGCTGTCATTATGTAGGTAACGCATCAGATAAGCAAATCTCATCTGTTCTTGAGCGATGGTCGTGGCTCCTTTACAAAGCTTAGCCCCTCTGAGGAGGTTTATGACCGTTAATAATAAGGTCAACATAGAGTGTATGAGTGGCTGTAAATGTATATACAACTTTTGGGAACAAAGGTTACACAAGAGGCTCCTTCGACGCTTTTCCTTATATGCTTAATGCACTAGTTGACTTAGATTGATATAGATGTTTTTGAAACCGCTTAGATCACAAAGGTGTATATGCGGTATAATCGCGGTATTCGGTAAGGTGATTCTTATCCGTCCAATATCTCCAAGATGATCACAAAATCTTAAAGATTGCTTTTAAAGGCTTAAGCTTCTTTCTCTTTGGTTGTTTTAACGGGTAGCCTAGCGTAAGTAGCGCCACAGGCTCAATTTTGTCGCCAAGCGCGAGCGCGTCTCTTATCGCCTTCTGACAAAAAAGGGGTGCGCTGTACCAGCACGCGCCCAAACCCATGAATGTAGCGGCTAGCAAAATGTTTTGTATTGCCGCTGCGACGCTGTGGTGACCAAGAACGCCTTCGAGTTTTTTTCTTTGCTCGTCTTTGTACCTGTCGTAATACAGCGCGCTGTGGTCAACGCAACACAAAAGAACAACGGGTGCGCGCTCGAATCTACGCTCGAATTTCGCAATCGTGCTTTGTATAAGCTCAATTGGCCTTTCATCTTCTAGCATCGCCTTACGCCATGCTTCGAGCATCGCGTGTATCACGCGTTCTCTACTGTTTTGTAGCGCTATGAACAACCAAGGCTGCGAGTTGTGCGCAGAAGGCGCAAGCGACGCGGCCTTGATCAAGCACACAAGCTTTTTCACGCTCACTTTTTTGTTTTTGTAACTTCTGTGAGTTCTTCTTTTTTTTAGTAGTTCCATGAATTCGCTAAAAGAGTTCAAACCAGAGAATGTCGGTGATGTCACCACTTCTTTCCTCTTTTTTCTTAAACACCGCCCTAACCTTTTGACCAATCCTTGGTCTTCCAGCGAGCGGTTTCTTCATTTTGTGAATCAAAACGCCGTAAGTGTCAGGGAATTTCACCGCTATTACCACTTCCTCACCCCTTTCTGTGAAGCTGTAGATCTCTCCTTCAGGCTTTATCTCTACATACTCGCGTATCTCTTTGAAGCACTCTGGGCAAAACAGTAGCGGTAGCGCGTAAACTTTTGAGCAACTAGAACACTTGAAACCCAAGAGTTTTCCTTCTTTGAGCGCGCTAGAAAACTTTTGCGCGGCTACGCCGATGGAGTACTTGTATTTTAGTGGTATGTGATCCTTCCACACTCTTACTTCTTCAGAGTTTGTGTACCGAAATTCGGATGTCAATCACATCACCTCTATTGGTTTGAAATACGCGATGTCGGTTATCGCGCCGACTCTTTCATTTTCTGGCTTCCAAACAGCTTTGACTTGCATTCCAACCCTTACACGAGAAGGCTCCACTTCTCCCAGCACGTGAAGTATCCCCATTCCTGGTGATGCGCCGTGTATTTCGATCACCGCTACCACTAAAGGCTTTTCTCTTCTACTTGCATCGTTGTTTACGTAAGAAACAGAAAAAGTGTTTACTGTACCTGTGTCTCTGAGCGTCACCCATTCGTCAACCTTTCTAAAACACTTTTCGCAAAACATTCGCGGAGGCACAAGAATTCTCTCACACCTGTTACACTTCACACCAAGTATCTTACCCGCTTTCAATCCTTCGAGAAACTTGGCAATCGCGTAACCAGTGTCCCAAGCGTATTTGAGGTCAAACTCTTCCTTCTTAAAGAAAACGCTTTCGTTTCGCCACTCTTCAGGTGATATTGGAGTTCCCGCGAACTTCAATCTTTTCACCTCTCCATTATTACAACCGTGCCAACCTGCATCAAGTCTCCCCATGCCTGCGCAAGCCCTCTGTTTACCGGTTTTTTCACCTGCCTCTTTCCCGCTTCACCTCTTAACTGCCAGAAAACTTCCGCAACCTTCATCACACCAGCTGCCGCTATTGGATTTCCCACGCCTAGAAGTCCTCCGCTTGGGTTTATTGGCAAATCACCGTCTCTCTGCGTCACGCCTTCGCGCGTGAGCTTTGGGGCTTCACCTTTACCCGCCAAAAGAAGCCCTTCCATGTGATGAAGCTCTTTGTAGTCAAACGGGTCGTACACTTCTGCAAAATCGATTTCCTTTCTTGGGTTGGTTATGTGCGCCATTTTGTACGCCATTCTTGCGGCCTTTTCCAAGTACTCTGGGTAGCAAAGGTCTCGGTTCGTCCAGTACGTCGTGTCCACGTTCCAGCCTACGCCCGTGATCCAGACTGGGGTGTCGGTGAGCTTTCTTGCAAGCTCTTCGCTAGCCAAAACCACCGCCGCCGCACCGTCACTTGTTGGCGAAACGTCGAGTCTCTTTACGGGTGCGCATATTGGTTCAGATTTGAGCACGTCTTCCACAGTTATCCTAGCTGGTAGCTGAGCCGCTGGGTGATCAAGAGCGTTCGCTTTGTTTTTTACGGCGACAAGCGCGATGTCTTCTTCGCTCACGTTGTAAACGTGCATGTACCTTCTCATTTCGAGCGCAAATATCCATAGCAGGGTAACACCAAGAGGTCTCTCAAGAAACTGATCAAAAATCGTCCAAAATGCGTACTGAGGGTGCGGTTGTAACGGAGACATCTTTTCTTCGCCGACTGCCAAAACGATATCAGCAAGCCCAGAAGCCACGTGCCACCAAGCGGCTATAGGCACAAACACACCAGTTCCGCCACCCACAAACACCCGTGTGTAAGGTTTTCTAAAGCCACCAGCACCGTCCAAAAGTTGCTCACCTTTCATATGAAAACCATCAAACGCGTCAGGCGCGCTACCAAGCACAACTGCGTCAACATCCTTTCTTTCAAGCCCCGCGGAATCAAGAGCCATCCTTGCGGCTTCGAACGCCATTTCTTTTCCAGTTTCAAGCATTCTGTGCCTAAAAAGCGTCATACCAGCGCCAACAACAGCAACTTTTCTCAAGTTTTACACCCCAAGAACAACCACTGTAGCTGTGGAAGTTGGAATGCCTCTCCAGCTTTGAACAAGCGCCTTTGAATAATCTTTTTTCTTTAGTGTTTCAAACGCCTCTAAAAGTCTTGCAAGCCCTGTTGTTTCAGCAAGATTTCCAAGGCTAAGGCTTCCGCCACTAGGATTAACTGGCATAGAGCCGTCTTCTTTCGTTTCGCCTTTAAGCGTGGCTTCGGCTGCCTTACCTTGTGGGTAAATTCCCAAAGCTTCTAGATGTTGAAGCTCTTTAAAAGCTATGCTATCGTCAATTTCAACAAAATCAAAAGCTTTTGAAGGATTGTCTATTTTTGCCATTTTGTAAGCCATTTTCGATGCACCTTCAGCATAAAGCGCACGCGAAAAATCTCTTAAGCCTATCCAAGAGCTCTCTGAGAACCATCCGACACCTTCAATCCAGATTGGGTAATCTGTTATGGATCTTGCCTTAGCATAGGATGCCAAAACTGCTACGACGCAGGCATCGGCGGGTTGCGCGACATAAGATCGTCTTAAGGGAGACCAAAGCTCTTCTGAGCGCATCACTTCGTCTAGAGTCAAACGAGCTGAATAACTTGAACGCGGGTTTTTAAGTCCGTTTCTTTTGTTTTTCACTACAACCTCAGCCACACTTTCTTCACTAACACCGTTTTCGTGCATGTACCTCCTCATTTCCAACGCAGCAAGAGGGATTCCGTCGTCTAGAAATGGTCTTTCAAGATATGGATCCATTGCGAGCGAATGCACATCTCGCTTACTCAAAACGTTTGAAAACTTTACGTGCGACTCGACAACCACCAAATCTGCAATTCCACTTGTGATTTGCATATAACCCTGAACTACACCGTTTAATCCGTCTTGTGAAATTGTGCAAAGCGCCCTCTGTGCACCACCAAGCTGATCGGGCATGTATTCGTCGGTTATGCTAATTCCTTCCAACAGGTCTTCTTCGCAACAAATGAAAGAGTCCACTTCAGCTCTTGGGTCTATTCCCACTTGCGCATACGCCATGTTTGCCGCTTCAAACATCATTTCCTTAAACGAAAGCTGTGGCGTCACCGTGGAAAACCCAGAATAACCCATGCTTACAAGTGCAACTTGCTTACTCAATGTCATCTTTTAAGCAAAATTCGAGTTTGACTAAAAGCCTTTCTAACCCCGTGTATTTAATATAGGAAAATGAAAATCGTGGCTCTTGCGGGTGGAGTCGGTGCAGCAAAATTTCTAAGAGGTTTGACACGTGTCGTTAACGCTCACGACGTAACCATAATAGGAAATGTGGGCGATAACATTTGGATCTTTGGTGTGTACGTTGCACCAGACTTGGACATCGTAACTTACGCTTTGGCTGATTTATGGGACGAAGCAAGGGGGTGGGGGATTAAAGGTGAGGGATTTTCGATTAGAGACTCGCTCAAAGCTTTTGGTGTGAAAGAAGCTGAATGGTTTAATTTGGGCGATCAAGACTTTGCAACATGTGTTTACAGAACACTTTTGTTGAACAAAGGCGAAAAGCTTAGCGTAATCACCGATAATATCAGAAAAAGATTTGGGGTTCAATCCAAAATAATTCCAGTAACAGATCAAGAACTCACGACAATGGTACGCTTGGACAATGGCTGGGTAAGTTTCGAGGAGTATTATGTAAGACTTCGCAGCGAACCCACAATCTACGAAATTGTGTACAAAGGGTGGGAAAGAAGCGAGCCAGCGGAAGGTGTGATTCAAGCAATAAGAGAAGCGGATCGCGTTTTGATCTGTCCTAGCAACCCGCTAGCAAGCATTGCTCCAATACTCGCTGTACCTGGTATTAGAGAAGAACTTGAGGCAAGAAGACACAAAGTTATTGCGGTTTCACCACTCATTAAAGGAAAAGCAGTAAAGGGTCCAGCCGACAGAATGATGCTACAACTTGGTCTAGAACCATCACCCAAAGGACTTGCAAACTTCTACAAAGATATCGTAGGAACGCTTTTGGTTGACGAGCTTGATAGAGAAAGTGTGGCCTTAAGTGAAATAAATGAGCCAAGGATGGTTTTCTGTGATACACTAATGGTGAATGAGGGCGCTGCAGAAAGGCTTGCAAGATTTGCGCTTTATTTGTAGGGCACGAACTCTCGTCCGAACGCTTCTCTTGCAACGACGATTTTTTGTATGTCCGCTGTGCCATCACCTATTTCTATACCCATTACATCTCTCAACCTTTTTTCCTGTGGATAATCTTTTGAATACGCTGGATTTCCGATCGTGATTATCGCATCGTGTATCGCTTCTACACACAGTCTTGGAATCCACCATTTGCACATCGCCGCTTCTTTGGTGTACGGCAAACCCTTGTCTCTTAGCCAAAGCGTTTTGTAGCAGAGTAGTCTTGCTGCCTCTAAAAGTGTGTAGTGTTCGACCAACCTGAACTGAACCGCTTCAAATTTGAGAATCGGTCTTCCAAACGCTTCCCTTTGCTTTGCGTAAGACAAAGCATCATCCAGCGCGGCTAGTGCAGTTCCGATGCAAGCAAGAGAAAGAAGTGTTTTACTAAAGTCAAACTGTTTCATGACAATTTTAAAGCCTTCGTTTTCTTGTCCAATGAGATTTTGAAAAGGTAGCTTTACGTTCTTTAGTGAAATACCACCTCTTTTAAGAGGTCTATAGCCAAAGTCATCAAAGGTATACGTTTGTACGCCTTCAGCGTCCATTGGCAAAAGAAACGCGCTTATACCTTTTGAGCCAAGTTCAGGTGCGGTCTTTGCAAAAAGCACAAAGTAAGAAGCAAGCCCAACCATGCTAACCGAAGCCTTCTCGCCATTTAGCACATAGAATCCGTCTTCCTTTTTTGCTATCGTTTTGATGTTCGCAGCATCTGAGCCCGTGTGTGGTTCTGTGAGTGCGATTCCCATGTGCTTTTTTCCGCTTGTTATTTGAGGAAGCACGGCTTGTTTGAGTTCTTCTCTACCGTAATTAGCAAGAATACCAGCTGAAAGCACATTGTCAATTATGATAAGGTTTGCTACGTTAAAGTCGAACTTTGCAAGTTCTTCGATCGCAATCCCCACAGTCACAGAGTCTGCACCCTGGCCGCCGTACTCTTGTGGAAGGGCGATACCCGCAAGACCTGCTTGTGCAAGTTTTTCAAAAAGCTCTGGTGAAAAACTTGCGCTTCTATCCCAGTTTTTAACTTTTTCTGGTGTAAGCTCACGCTTTGCAAATTCAACTACTGATGCCCTAAAAAGTTGTTGTTCTTCCGTAAAACCGAAATCCAAAAAGCTCACCATGTAAAAAATCTCAAAGCTCCCTATAACTTCTCGTTCTCAAAATGGTGCATTTCAAGTAGCTTCACGTAAACCAGCGATCCAACTTTCGGCACGTTTTCCTGTTCGAACACTTCTACGCTCCAGCCATTTCCCCTAACCCTTACTTTCTTTCCAAAATAGGTGTTTTGCACAAGTTCAACCCTTCCGCATAGTTCGCCATCTTGAGATATTCGAGCCTTATGCGGACGAAACCAAAAAGCTTCTCTGTCTGTTTTTACTACATTATAACCCAAAAACCACGCAACGAACTCGTTTTTGGGATTTTCTATTAACCATTCAGCTCGTCCTTCCTGAACAACCTTTCCTTGATTAAGGATTACGATGTGATCTGCAAGTGCAAGCGCCTCAGCATAATCGTGTGTTACATGAAGCATGGTTATTCTCTTTTCAGACTGTATCTTTTTGAGCTCCCAGCGCAGCTCTTCCCTTAAGCGCGCATCCAAGTTCGAGAACGGCTCGTCGAGCAAAAGCAAACGCGGGGAAGAAGCGAGTGCGCGAGCTAGTGCAACCCTTTGCTGCTGACCGCCAGAAAGCTCGTCAGGTTTTGCGTTGAGTTTATCCGCAACTCCCACAAGCTCTGCCATTTCTTTGGCAATTTCTTCTCTTTGCGCCTGTGTAAGGCTTTTTGAGCGTACACCAAAAAGTATGTTTTCCTTAACACTCATATGAGGGAAAAGTGAAAAGCTCTGAAACACCATTGACACGCCTCTTTTTTCAGGAGGTAGTTCAATAGGTTTTTCGTCAAAAAGTATAACGCCTGAATCTGGCTTTTCTAAGCCAGCAATCAACCTTAAAGCGGTGCTTTTACCGCTGCCAGAAGGACCAAGTAAAACCGTGATACACGAATCTGGTGCTTCAAAAGTAGCTTGATCAAGCGCCAAAACTCTTCCGTATCTTTTTGTAAGCGCTTTTACACTAAGCTTCACTTGCTCCCAACCTGAAAACTGGGTAATAAGCTATAAGCGCAAGCGCAATAAGAATCAGCGATAAGGCTGATGCCGCAGCAAGCTTTCTTATTTCAAGCAAAGAAAAGATCGCAATAGGTATTGTTGCAAACTTAGGTATGTAAACAATGTTTGTAGCCGCAAATTCGCCCAAGCTTACAGCAAGCGCTATTGCAGTTGAAGAAGATATGGTGTGCGCATTTAAAGGCATTTCCACCCTAAATAGTGTTTCAACACTTCCTGCGCCTAACACTTTTGACGAAAAAACGAGCTCTTTTGGTGTTCTTCTTAAACCTTCAAGTAGAAAGCGCATCGCAACGGGAAGCGAAACTGCGGACTGCGCAAAAACAATTACAAGCCAGACTTCATTTAGAGCGCTCAAACTGTAATACGTTAGGTAAAGCGCAACTCCTATACTTACGGGAGAAATCAGTATTGGCAAAAGCATCACAACTTCGTAAAAGCGTAGAGGTTTACTCACCGAAAGCACAAAGTGTGTTGCGCAAATTGAGAGAGCAAGCGACACACTAGACGAAAGAACCGCAAAAATAACAGAGTTTGCGATTAGTGCCTGTAAGGATGTCTGTAGAGCGCCTTGAGCAGAAGCCTCTAATAGCTCACGAAAACCTAAAAAGCCTAGCGTGTGTTCAGCAATGCTCAAAAGTGGGTATATTTCAAAAAAGAGAAAAAGTAGAAGAAAGCTGTAAACCAATGCTTTAATCGGCGCCTTTAACGTTTGATACACGTGCCTTATTGAAGACAATCTACCAAAAGAAAAGCCATACCCCCTTAAACGAATTAAAGCCACCACTACAATCACAAGAGAAAGTAGTTGTAAAACCGAGAGAGCAATCGCTTGATCAAACTTTCCAAGCCTTAGAAAAAAGTAAATTTCAACTTCCACCGTATAGTGTGACGCCCCTCCTATTACAAGTGGCACAAGAAAAGAGAGAAATGAGTAAACGAATGCAAGAAGTGCACCAACAATAAGCGAGCCCAAAGTGAATGGCATCACGACCTTTGTTAGCAGCTTGAAGTTGCTTGCGCCAAGCGTTCTTGCGGCGTAAACGAGCTCAGGATTTAATCTTTCAAGTGAAGACGCAACGAGTAGCGCAACAAGAGGTGCATTGTAGTAAGCGTTAATCGCTGTGATACCAGTTAACCCATGAGTAAGCAGTGTAAACGGCCAAGTAAAGCCATACGCCTCTTGGAAACCCACTATCACAACTATTGAAGGAAGCAAAAATGGAAGGAAAACGAGCGCTCTGTAAATAGAAGATGCGCGAAAATTCACAAGTCCCAAAACAAGCCCGAGCGGATATCCTAGTGTAACAGAAGCAAGTGTACCTAGAGTCGCTTGAACAAATGATTGCTCAAAAGCGTGATGCACAAGCGGATTTGTGATCACCAAAAAAAGCGCTTCAGCTGATAGATCCTTTAGGAAAGAAAAAACGAAGGGATAGTAAATCACTAACACTTCAAATGTAAGGGGAAGCAATCCTAGTAATAAAACGACGCTTCCCTTCGTATGTAACACCTAATACGAACTCATAATCGTCTGCCACTCCTCAATCCACTGCGTCAGGTTTTGCGCAACTTGCGTGTTGTTAACAAAATCGTTCAAAACAACAGTTCCACTAGCACCAAGTGCGCTTGAAAAAACGCTGGGTAATGCCACCTGAGAATTTGCAGGAAACATCCATTCAGCTTCTGGAATTTGGGATTGCACCGCCTCGCTCAAAAACCAGTTTTCAAACTCCTCTGCCAATGCGAGGTGTTTTGTGCCATTAATGATGCCCATACCTTCAATCTCAAGCCACGTGTAAACCTTTCCGTTGTAATGAATCGCTGCAGTTCCGCAAGTCGAATAACCTCCAAAGTATTCAAAATACGCTGGATCAGTGCCGTAGCTTACTACAAAATTGTGTGAATCTGATGGAAAAATTGTGAACGCAGAGTCCCAAGTTGCTGTGACATCAACGTAGGGTGCAACGCTCTTCCACCAACTTCTCCAGTCTTCATGTAAAACGTATTCATAAAACGTTATCTCGTACAAAAGGAAGCTCAGGCCAGTTGAATCGATCGACGGGTTTTCAACAACGAGTTCTCTCGCAATTTCAGGATTCTCAAACGTTTGAAAGCTCAAGTTTGAAGCTAGCTGTTGACTTACGTTACAGTAATCTATCGTTATTGGAGAGTATTCGTATGGAATTAATCTGTGTGAAGGATCTAAGTCTTTAACAAGAAAAGATGGAACGTACTTCAGGTTTGGCGGAGTATAGTTCAGAAGGATTCCAGCTGCTATGGCTTGTGGCGCTTCAAGATTTGAAAGACCAATCACGAGATCTGCTTGAGGGTTGTTCTTCTGTCTTATAAGTGTTTGAAGCATGTTTTCAGTTCCACTTATTCTTACTAGGTTTATTTTAACGTGATAAACCCTTTCAAACTGCCCAAAGACGCTCTGATTAACCGCACTCACATTAGGCGCGTTTTCAAAAAGTGAGCTATAGGTGTAAATCGTAAGCGTTTGCTGAGCGCTACTTGACGAGCTCAGGTATACATAAGAGGCATAGCCCACACCCAAAATCAAAACGGTAACCGCAAAAATCATGAGCTTGGTTTTCCAGTGCATTTTTACAAACAAGCTTTTTGGGATTATATAAGCGTATTTTTAAGTGATTTATTAAAATTCAAAAGAGTTTTTTAACTTTACACTAGCATGGGAAAGCCAAGGTGCCTTGTTTTACCTGATGTGTTTTTGGACCACTTTGTTTATATCGATAGCTTTGAACGCTTTTTAAATGAATTAAGTGGAAGAGTTCGCGTAAAACAAGAGCTAAAACTAGGAGGGAACGCGTTTAATTTCGGCTATCATATCGCAAGACTTGGTGGAAGTGTCACGTTTGTAGCTAAAACCTCAAGATTTTTGTACGAGCTCATAAGGGAAAGCGTAAAAGGTCTTGAGTTTGACACGAGTTTCGTTTCAACGGATGGCGAAGCGTCGCTTACCATAGCGATTGAGACAAAGGTGAATGAAAAACCAGCCAACTTTAACTTAAACCATCTCGGTTCTCTTGAACATTTTGGGCTAGCAGACTTTCCAAAAACTTTGCTGAACGAAAAATTTGACCTTGTTGGTGTTTTTAACTGGACGAGCAATGAACTAGGAACGGAGCTTGCAAGCTTTGTTTATCAAAGTTACAACGCAACAAAGATTTTGGATTTGGTGGACCCACAAATCAAAAAAGAAAAAATGAGCGAGCTTTATAAAATAGCACAGCTTGTTGATTTGCTCTTTGGAAATGAAAACGAAGTACGCTTTGTTGCAAGCGCTTGGGGTTGGAACGGGCGAGGGGATGCGCTAGATGCCGCACTATATCTTGCACGACAAGGGTTTACGATAGCGCTACACACTCATGAATACTCAGCAGAAGTGAGAAATTCGAGTGTAACAAAAGTGGAAGTGAAAAAAGTGACTCCCAAACGCCTAACGGGCGCGGGTGATGCTTGGTGTGCAGCGTACTGCTATTCACTGTTTCATGGTGATGATGCGCAACAAAGATTGAGCTTTGCCAACGAATATGCAAAGCTTTACGTGCTTTGTCAAGTTTAAACCACAAGTAGCTCTCTTTTTGCAGTGGTGAGCTTTTGATATCCTGTCGCCGTGACCACTATGTCATCTTCAATTCTTACACCACCTACGCCTTGCACGTAAACTCCTGGTTCAACTGTGAGCGCCATGTTTTCCTTGAGTTGGTGTTCGCTTTTTGGTCCCATTCCAAGCCCATCGTGCACTTCAATACCGATTGAGTGCCCAAGGCTGTGAATAAATGTTCCTTTGAACTTTGTGGAATCGATGTAGTTTTGCGCCGCAAAGTGCGGTTCGCTCGCTTTGACACCATCTCGAATTTGAGAAAGGGCTTTTTCCTGCGCTGTAAGAACCGTATTGTACATTTCTTCTTGAACTTTGTCCACTTTTGCGTAAAACATCGTCCTTGTAAGGTCAGAGCAGTAAAGCGCGTACTTTGAACCAATATCAATAAGAACGGTGTCTCCTTTTTTGAGCTTTCTTAGACCTGGTGCATAATGCGGAACCGCTGAGTTTTCACCAAAAGCCACAATGCTTTCAAAAGAAGGGGAATCCGCACCAAGGCGCACCATCTCGTACTCAATTTTGGCTTTTAGTTCCTTTTCTGTCATTCCTTCAACAAGCATTGAAGGCACACTATCAGCCACTTTTGATACGATTTTTGCAGCCTCACTAAGTGCTTCTAGCTCGTCTTGATCTTTAATTAACCTAGTTTTTTCGAGCGCATCAGAAATGTCTAAGAGTTTGATTCCGCGTAGCGCTCTACGCAATAAATTGTAATCTGAGTGGCTAAGCGCTTTGTAATTTACCCCCACAACTTTTGCACGTCCAACAAGAGACTTCAGTGCGTTTGCAGTGTCGGTAGGAGAGTAGGAGCGCTGAACGATCACTTCGTAGCTTTTTTGTCGCGCAATAGGTTCTTCAAGTGGTGTTGTGAGCACTTTAAGTGTTCCATCTTGACTCAAGCAAACAGCTGAGCGTTCAAATAGTCCACCTCTATATCCAGTAAGATAGAAGAAGTTTGGGTCAATCCTTGTTCCGTTGAATATCAGAATGGCGTCCACAGAATATCTTGCGTTCTCAAAAACCCTTTTTTGTCTTTGCATTGCTTTAGTTTTTCTTCGAGGATTAATAAGTGTTTACGTAAAATGAGAACAATTAACACTATGTGGATACCCTAGTAGGAATGTGTTCAGTTTTGAGGGTTAGCTACGGCGCTCACCGCTGTCTATTGGTAGACGCCGATCCAACCTTTTCTTTAGGGGAAGACCCAGTCCGTAAGGGCGAGGTAGTTCACCCTGACACTAAAAGTCACACTTATCTTTGTGCTCATTTCTATAAAACATGTTGGCAGCTAATGCATTTTTGGAAGAAGCTTTGGCAAGACTAATAGAAAAAGGTGTTGTAGAACAAAAAGGGGATAAGCTGAGCTTTACAGAAGAATGGGCAACTTTTTTGGCAAGCCGCATAAGCTACACTCAAAAAAGGGAGCAAATAAAACAAAAGATAGTAGAGGCTTTAAGAGATTTTTACAAGCTGAAAGGATATGTTGGAGAAACAAGATTTGACTTGGCATGGGTCAAGCAGATTTTCATTGCGCAGTTTGAGCTTCTTGAAGACGAACAAAGAGCGCTAATAAACGAGTTTATTGAAGGTGTAAAGCTAATTGATACGTGATAAAGATTCGATTAGCTCCCCCATCGTGGTTTTTAATTCGGCTTTGACATCGTGTTTGTGAATACTTTCATAATTTGTTTGGCTAAACAATAGGCTTGCGCTTTTTTCAAGCTTTTGAGCGTATCTTGTCGCAAAGGAGTAAGCCATTCCTCTTACGACATCTTCTACAAATCTAGGTTTTGAAAAAGCCATCCGAACTAGACTTGCTTCGTCAACCCTCTTTAGCACATCTTGTGTTGGTCCGCTCATTGAATCTTCAATGATTTCAACCAAGTCGTAAATGTCTACTATACCAGGTTGAACTGCGGTTACCAATATTTTGCCAAAACCTCTTTGAACATGAGATGCAACAGGTACAAGCTCAAGAATCTTTTTTACGACAGATTCGTCAAGATTTAGACCCTTACTTTCGCTTTTTAGAAGCTCGGCGCTGTAATGTTCGACCATTTCCTTTGCACAAGGACAAACTGTCATGCCGCTTACCCCTGCGCCAACTGTGTGAACGACTCTTTGAGACATCCTTTCAATTCTCGCCTTTGCGTACACTTTGATAGGTTCTGACACAACCCTACCGTTGATTTTGGATCGTGACTTCATCACCATCGTTCCCTTCAAGCTAACTTCTACAAATGAAGAGCTTTCGATAAGCTCTAAAGTTCTACGCGCAATTTCCGCGCACAAGCTTTCAAAAGTGTGTATTGGCATCGTAGACGCGCTTTCAACGATGTCAGTTATCGCCTCTCCCCCTCTACTCATGTGCATTCCTCTTTGATACGATGGCAAATCCGTGTAAACGTTTATCGAAGCCACTACATTATACGGTCTTGAAGAGCCGTTGAACACAACTTCTTTTACGACGTTCACCAAACCCACTTTGCTTAAAGCAATAGGAATTTCTGGCTTTTGTGATTGAACGTCTGGCGCATTCACATTCTTTCCAAATTGTTAATGCGTAGATGAGAATAAGCCTTTCCAGTATCAAAAACGCTTTAATTATCTTACAAGAGATTATTGCACAATGCTTGACATAAGGTTAATAAGAAAAGACCCTGAAAAAGTGAGAAAGAACATAGAAAGAAGACACAAAGTAGTGTACCTTGAAAACTTTGACAAACTTGTCTCCGTAGATTTGGAGCAAAGGAAAAAGCAGTCGGAGCTTGATGCAAAGAGGGCAGAGCACAACAAACTTACAAGAAAGATAGCGGAGCTCAAAAAAAGCGCGCAACCAACTGAAGAAATAGAAAAGCAAGCGGCATTACTCGCAAACGAAGTTTCAAAGCTTGAGCTAGAGCTTGAAAGGCTTTCTCAAGAAAGAGAAAGGTTGCTCAAACTTATTCCCAATCTTTTGGACGATGCGGTACCTGATGGCTTGGATGAAACACAAAACCGTGTTGTAAAGGTTGTGGGAGAGCCACCGAAATTCAGCTTCCAGCCAAAAAGTCATATAGAGCTCATAAATGAGCTTGATTTGGCAGACCTTGAAAGAGCGGCTAAGATTTCGGGTTCACGATTTTACTTTTTGAAAAACGAGCTTGTGCTTTTGGATTTAGCAGTTCTCAGATTCGCGCTCGACAAACTTGTTGAAAAGGGGTTCACACCCATTTTCCCTCCAGAAATGATGAGAAGAGAGCCTTATGAAGGCGTCACGCCGCTTGCAGATTTTGAGGACACTATGTACAAGATACAAGACGATGACCTTTTTTTGATAGCCACGTCAGAACACCCTTTGGTGGCGATGCATATGGACGAAACGTTTGAACCAGACGAGCTACCAAAGAAGTATGCAGGAATAAGTGTGAACTTTAGACGAGAAGCGGGAGCACACGGAAAGGACACCAAGGGAATTTTTCGCGTTCACAATTTCAATAAAGTTGAGCAGGTGATCTTCTGTAAACCAGAGGATTCTTCAAAATATCTTTTTGAATTGCTAAACAACGCCGAAGAAATCTTTCAGGCGCTTGAAATACCCTATCGTGTAGTGGAGATTTGCTCTGGTGATATTAGCCCAAAGAACGCAAGGCAGTTTGACATAGAGGCGTGGCTTCCCGCACAGCAAACCTATAGAGAGGTGGTTTCAACCAGTAACTGCACATCTTACCAAGCTGTTTCATTAAGGATCAAGTACAGGCTAAAACGGGGATCACCAGAAAAGGACTATGTTCACACGCTGAACAGCACCGCTGTGGCCACGCCCAGAGCGCTTGTTGCAATACTCGAAAACCACCAAAGAGAAGACGGTTCTGTAAGAATACCTAGCGCGCTTGTTCCGTATATGGGTGGAAAAAAGGAAATTGTCGCAAAAAAGTTAAACACCAAATAAGATTGGTAAACCGTGCTTGATTTGCGCTAGTTTGTATCTTCCGTACAACCAAAAGACCTCTCTGTATCCCTTCCTTAACAGAATTTTCGCAAACTCTACATGAGCGCTCACTTTTAGCATTCGGTCGATTCTTGAAACTCTTTTGGGTTCTCTTCTTTGGTCAAAAGCGTGCCTTACACCTTCGACATAAGGATTCACTCTGTACCCTGAATAGTAAAGCGCAATCGCGATTGGAGTCTCGTCTCCTATCTCATTTCTAAGATGTGGAGGTATCGAGTGCATCGCATCGTAAATGTCCGCCAAAACGTTGTCTTTCAGTTTCTTTAAGCTACCAAACCTCATCGCAAGTTTAGGACCAACGTTAAAGGGTACGTCACCACGCCCAAACAACGAGTAACCGTACACGTTCACTTTGACGTTTCCCAACTGCAGGCTCTCCAACAAAACGCTTCTTTTTTGAAATTTGTTGAGCAAGCTTGAATTATACTCTATGAACGAATAGAAATCATAACATTCAAGTATCGCCGAGTCAAACAAACCAAATCTTTCATCAAGCAAAACGTCACTATCCACTATCAGCGCATCTTCATCTTCTTTTTTTAAGTCCATTAAAATTTTCATAAAACACGAACTCCTGTTTCTCCAATAACCGCATCGCAGTTCCAAACCAGAAAGAAATCTTTTGAGGAGTTCTTCCTGTTCGCTTGTAAAAACATCATCCACGTACACGTAGCTTCTTTTAGGTTTTAATAGCTCAACGTTCTTTACAAAATGCTTTTCTACTTCGAAAAACCTGCTAAATGGTAAGTACGTCACAAGCGTGTTTACCATGTTTTCTCTAAACCCCCTGACAAATTAATAGATTTAGGTGAGTGGATTTACTTAACGAGCAAAATCGTTTTTTCCATATAGTCTTCCGCTAAGTAAAGCTCATGCCTTTCAGGTTTCATACCATTTTGTAAAATCAAATTATACTCTTTAGTGATCTCAAACTGCCTTTCTGGACCACTACAGTTGTGCTCAAACTTTAGGTTCGGTCTAATTCTAATTAGCTCCCAGTTATTGGGTGCTTTTTTGTCATAACAAGCAAGAATTGCCCATTTTTCATCTTCGTCAAGAATGTTCCAACCAATTGTGCTTGGTGGTTTCGTATCGCCTATTCTTCTTGCGTTTGCGTCGATCGAGCCACAATTAAGACATCTCCAAAGGTCAATCGTACCAACTACATGGCCTGGAACTGCAAGACCCACAACCGAATAGTACCTGAATTTGTGATTGCAACTTTTTCTATCTTTTACGGACATCAGTTTGTACTACGCAAACCAAAAAATAAGCCTGAGTGTTAAGATGGTCATGCAAGAGCTAGAAAGACTCAGAGAAGAAATAATACGTTGTGAAAAGTGTGCAAGACTTGTAGAATACAGAAAACGAGTGGCTCAACTAAAAGTCAAAAGATACGCAAACTGGGATTACTGGGGAAAACCTCTTCCAGGTTTTGGGGACTTTTCAGCTGAAATTCTTGTTGTTGGACTCGCACCAGCGGCTCATGGAGGAAACAGGACAGGAAGGATGTTCACAGGTGACGCTTCTGGTGACTTTCTTATTTCCTCACTGTTTAGATGTGGTCTTGCAAATCAACCGCAATCAATAAGTAGAGACGATGGACTTGTGCTTAGACATGTTTACATTTCAGCGGCTTTAAGGTGTCCTCCACCCGCAAATAAGCCATTGAAAGAGGAGCTGGAAAACTGCTTTACCTATCTCGTAAAAGAGTACAACCTTCTTCCAAATGTTAAGGTGCTTGTTGCGCTCGGCGCGATTGCTTTTTATACGTGTGTGAAACTGTTACAAGCCCCAAATGAGAGGTTTGAACATGGAAAGATTCTAAAAGCCAAAAAAACCCTGATTGCATCTTACCATCCAAGTAGGAGAAACACCCAAACTGGACTTTTAAAACCAGAGATGCTAGATGCGATTTTTGAAAAGGCAAAAGCGATCGCAGGTATTGATGTCGTTGAGGTGTAAAGCCTTTATTTGGGACTTGCTGTTTTTAGCTTGGTAGCACTTGGTATCCGTTGACGCTTACATTCTTTATACTTTACTAATATCTGTGCTTGCTGGTCTAATCGGCTCGCTCGTAGGAATTGGAGGGGGAATCCTAGTTGTACCAGTTCTTACGCTTTTATTTGGCGTTCCTATTCAGTACGCAATAGGAGCAAGTATAGTTTCTGTAATTGCCACGTCTAGTGGCTCCGCATCAGCATATGTTAGAGACAGAATAACAAACCTAAGAGTTGGAATGTTTCTTGAAATTGCAACTACAAGCGGTGCGATAATAGGTGCTGTGCTCACACTTTTTCTTGTGCATAGTGGCCTTTCTTGGATTGTGTACACAGTTTTTGGAATTGTGCTTATTTACTCTGGATACGACATCCTAAAAAGAAGAAACAAATCCGACACAGTCGTAAATCAAACGCCCGACAAGCTCTCAAACTATCTTAACCTCAAAGGTTCGTACTACGACTCAGCTCTCAAAAAAGAAATTGTGTACGCTGCAACAAGAGTCCCAGCAGGAATGGGAATTATGTTTTGCGCTGGAATGCTTTCAGGCTTACTTGGAATAGGTAGCGGTGCGCTAAAGGTGTTAGGAATGGACACAATGATGAAGCTACCATTTAAGGTTTCCACGACAACGAGTAACTTTATGATTGGCGTTACAGCAGCGGCAAGCACAGGTATATTCTTTATAGGTGGTTATGTCAACCCAATTTTGGCCGCACCTGTTGCGATAGGAGTTGTGATAGGCTCGTTTTTTGGGACAAAAGTGCTAGTCAGAACAAGACCCTCTTCTCTCAGGCTTTTGTTTGTCGCAGTTTTGGCTGTGCTTGGTATTGAGATGATAAGAAACGGTATCGTTTTAAGCCATGCGTTGGGGGCGCTTTGAGTGACAGAGAAAGTAGACCTTAATCCCATTATTGCGAAGATTTTGAGATACGGTGTTGTTATAAGTTCGGTTCTTATTGCGCTTGGCACTGCGCTTTTACTAGCTAAGGACACACCTAGTGGCTTTCCTGAAAGCATTAATCAAGTGGTTTCAGAAGACTATGGACGACCGACTACAAACTTTCACGAGCTTTTGTTTCAGGTTACCAACTTTGATCCACTCGGAATTATAACATTGGGTTTGCTTATTCTTCTTGCAACACCAGTAGTAAGAGTTGCCGCATCTGTTTTCCTTTTTGCGCTAGAAAAAGACTGGAAATTCGTGATTTTTACAGTAGTAGTGCTCTCTATTCTCCTATTTAGCATCTTTGTTGTAGGTCCAGCTGAAGCCCATGCGCGCTAAACTTTTTTTGCAAGAATAAAATAGTGATATGGTCCGGCTTCACCTGTTTTGTTCACCGAAAAACGCGCGCTTTCAAGTAACGCTTTCTCTTCATTTAAGTTCATTCTTACGTCTAAAGGAGGGCCAATCGGCGTATCGCGTTTAACCCAGTCTACAACAAGTAACAGCCCTTCTTTTTTTAGACTTAGCCAAACGTTTCTTAGGGCTAGTATTGGGTTTTCGAAATCGTGAAGGGCATTTGCGATAAGCGCAAAATCCACATCTTTCACAACGTTTTCAAACTCTTCAATTTTCATGTTAAAAAGTTTAAAGTTTGAAAAACCCTCTCTTTTTAGCCTGCTTTCACAAATGTTTAGCGCTTGCTCATCTGTATCCAAACCGTAAACCCATCCTCGTTTTCCCACGATTTTTGCGCCTTCAAGTGTAAAAAAGCCAGGTCCACACGCCACATCAAAAAATGTCATTCCAGAAGAAAGTCCAGCGTTTTTTAATATTTTGTAAGGATTCTGCCACTCCCATCTGTCTTTTGAAAGTAGCCTTTTGTACCACTCTTCTCTTTCTTCGTTTGAATGATACATTGCCACCATCCTTTATGTGCCAATGTATTTAAGTAACTTTACTAAACGTGTAAAATGAGAGCCTTGGCTGAAGCTTTTGGTTTTCCACCAACAAAAATCATGATTGGCGAAAATTTGTTTGAAAGTAGCCTTGTTGATTTTGTTGGGCAAAACTCTGGCAAGGGATTTGCAATTGTCGATGCAGCAGTGGTGCAAAAAGTGGCACCCGTTCTTCAAAGAGTAGGCAAAATTCAAGTTCACATTTACAACTCAGGAGAACCAAGCGTTGAAATCGCATCACAGCTTTACAAGAATGTAAGAGAAAACTCATATGATTACGTGATTGGGATCGGTGGCGGTTCGGTCATCGATCTAACAAAACTGTGTGGAATGGCACCCACCAATCCTTTATCGCTTGAAGAATATGTGAGTGGTGGTCGAAGCCACAACACCTTTAAAAGTCGTGGTGTTCCAACTTTTGTTTCACCCACAACTGCCGGCTCTGGCAGCGAAGTCACTTGGGTTTCGGTCTTAATCAAAAATAAAAGAAAGATTTTTTTAAGCGGTGACTACCTATTTCCAACTATCGCAGTAGTCGATCCAACGTTGACTTACAGTTTGCCTCCTAAACAAACAGCGCTAAGCGGATTAGACGCATTTTCTCATTTAGTTGAAAGCTGGTTATCAAAAAAGGCAAACGCAATAACAGAATGCTTTTCAAAAAAGGGTGTCGAACTGGTTTTAAAAAGTCTGATAAACGCTTTTCACAAAAGCGACGAACACTCAAGAAGAAATATGAGCATTGCCGCACTTCTTGGAGGGCTTGCACTTAGAGCGGAAACTGTTTTGGGACACTCACTAGCGTATGCGATAACCCACAAAACGCCACTACCGCATGGTTTGGCGGTCGGCGTGTGCCTTCCGTATATTCTTGAATTAGACCTACCAGCGCTTTCTGATGAAAAAGTCCATGAAATCGCAAACGCTTTCGGAGTAAAGGCACAAGACAGGCGTGAGCTTGAAAGCAAAATAGTAAAAAGTGTTTTTAGCATTTTAAATAGCGTTGGTTTGCCCACAAGGCTTTCGGAGCTCGGAATTAGGCAAACCGACTTTCAAGAGATTGCAAGGGATTGTGTGGAAACTTTTCCAAGAAAAGCAAATCCTGTCTCTTATGATGAAGAGCTTGTTGTTTCGCTTCTACATAGAATGCTCTAACACAACAAGCTCTGACTCGCTTGGTTCTACAAGTTGCACTTTTGTGACCACAAACTCCGACCTGTTTAAGCCAATTTTTTTGTAGCCGTACACTTTAAGCGCACGCTCAAAAAGCGGACAGAAAAGCACAAGACTTTCATACTCACCTCCTTCGCCTACGATGTTCACCCCATACTTTTTGTTTAATGCAACAAGCCTTTCCAAGTCTTTTTTGTCGATTATTCGTCCAAGAAAAGTGTGGTCGAGCCCAAGCGCATAAACGCCTGAAAAGATGAATTTGAATCCCTCTGACAAATAAGAGCGAAAAAGTGTCACAGGCTCCTTGTGCCAAAGCGGAGAAAAGTTTTTAATCCCAGCTTCTTCACACGCTCTATCAAACCTTGCGCGCTGGTATTCGCTTGAAACGGCACCTAATACTATCGCGCGAAAACCAAGCTCTGAGCTTGCATCTTTAAGGCCATTTGTAAGCTCTTCAACTTCTCTTTCTTTTTCTCCCGAAACTTTGATTTCGTATAGTGGCACGCCGATCGCTTTGGCTTGCTCGTCAACCACATCTATGTTTATCGTATGAAACATGTATGAAGATGTGTTAAGAGCTTTCACTTTTAAAATCGCCTTAAGCGTCCAGCCTTGGCTTACCATAAAGTAGCTAGCAAAAAACGAGTCCTTTCCACCGCTTGTTAGCGCCGCAAACTCCACAAGGCTTTGTTTTTGAACGAACATTTCAGCTTCTCGATTCGACAATATCATGGAGCGTGAATTAAAAGCAAGGTCGCTAAGACTTGGAAAAAAGGGAAGGTGTATTGGAGTTGTAATAGTAGAGGAGGTTTTTGCGGAAAAAGGGTCTAGCGTGCAAGAATTGTACGCAAGCAAAGTGGTGTTCGAAGAAATGATGAGCGCACAACGAGTTTACGCGAACGAAGTTCAACTCGGAGACGGCTGTAGAATTGAAGAGCTTTACTACACAACAACCCTTAAAGAAAACGGACGAGTGCACTACGCAAAACCGCCTACAAGACTTGGCAAAATTCCCGAGCCACCATGGGGATAGCGAATGCGCTTAAAGAAGAAACGAATAAGGCTTGACCTTTACGCTTCAATTCTAGAGGTTGTAGACAGATTTGACGAAGGTGCAAGAATCACGAAAATATCTTAAGGTGTTGGCATGCCAGTGGACAGGCTACGTATGTTTCTTAACGAGCTTGAGCGTTATGGTTTCATACTAAAAAACACTGGAGAAGCTGGTGAAGTGACATACGTAGTGACACCGAGAGGACAGCGTTACCTAAAAACTTATTGGGATCTGGTAGGCTTGCTGGAGCCAATCGAGGAATAACACGAGCATTGTAAAATAAATCCCTACGTAGTCCAAATTTAACATAGTCCATCGTAATTGATGTATTGTATCAAGCTTAAATGCACTTTTCATATTGATTTAAGAAACTTAACCATCTAAATGGTTAAGCGCCTACTCAATACTTCAAACCACAAAGGTTCTTAAGTTGTTTCCATAGACCCCTAGTCTTTTACGATTTTGCTAAAATTCGGTACATGGTATACCCGCCTTAGCTTTTGGTTTAGTGCGTAACTTAAAACCTTTTTGTGTTTCGTGTATGCAAGCGTTTAGAATTCGTGAGCTACAAAGCTTTGCGCTTTCACGGTCGGAAGGGTTATGAAGCGTACGAGCTCACGGATGGTTTTTCGCTTTACAATACACTGTTTGGAATTTCCAAAAACTTCGTCCCCTTTCTAGCGAAAATCTTAATACGGGTTACCGTATATACGGCTTTATGGTCAAGACAAAGATTACAGTTTCTGTTGATAAGAGTGTTGTGGACAACGCGAAGATCGCTTTGTTAAAGAAAGGTAAGACGCTTAGCGAATTTATAGAGAAATCACTACGCTCACTTTCAACCGCACAAATTCTCGATGACATTTGTAGGGAGCTTGATCTTAACTGTGAATACGTCAGTTACGAAGAAGTCGAGAGAAAAAGACCAGATCTTAGGGGCAAAACTACCTCAGAAGTGGAGGTAAGGGAGATAAGACGTGAACGCCTCTCGCGTTTACTTTGACACAAGCATGCTCATCAAGAGATACGTAAACGAAGAAGGTAGCGACAAAGCGGATAATTACTTTCGCCTTGCACATCGTGGCGAAGCTGTGATCTGCTTTTCAGAAATAAATCTCGGTGAAGCGGCGACGGTCTTCGACAAGTACTCAAGGAAAACTCGCATAGACGCGGAAGCGGTGCTTCAAACAATGCTCAGCGAGCTAAAGGTGCTTGAAAGGTCTTCCTCTTTAGAAATATATCCGGTCACAAGCGAACTCATCAAGAGGTCGATTAACACAGTACTCAAACACCATATCTATATCATCGACGCCATACAAATAGAAACTTCCATCGAAGCACAAGCAAACCTTTTCCTAACCGCGGACAAAGAGCTCAGTTCAGTAGTCAAAAAAATAGGAATAAAAACAGCTTAGAGCAAAGTGATGTAGGTTGAGCAAACTAAAGCAAAACATTTCCCGATTCTGACCAGATTAGCGCCCCACGCGTCCGCCTTTACACGTTGCGCCTGGGAATTCTACGAAAATTCAAAGAGCGTTTGTCGTAAAAACTAGCCTTATAGTCTCAACGGAACTTTGCAACCCAAAGGGCACCCTTCGGAGGCGTGCGTCACGGCGCATAATAGCGGTCTGTAAGCAAAACCGCTTCACCCAGACACTTCCGTTTAATAAACTGAGTTTTTGTAACGCGTGCAGTTCGTAAAAATCACTAACCAGAGTGCCTACAACAAGCGTCGACTGTGGACCGCCTAAGGGTCTACCCATACACTTTATCACGCGTCAACCACTTGTGTTTTCGTAACTTAAGATACTGGAGATTATCAAGAGATTAAATGATTTAAAGTTAACAACCTGTTAAAGTGTAAAGGTTTTTGACGCTTGGTACCCTAAACGTCAAAAGTTCTCACACTTTTTGAGGCGAGCAAAAGCGCTTTCTTTCCGTCCTTTCTCCAAGAAGCGCAAACAAAACCGTAGCCTTGTAGCTTGAAAAGCGGTTTCACCTCACCTCTTTCGTACAAGTACACAAAGCCGATTCTATCGCTTTGTAAGCTTGGGTGCGAAGTAGCGATTAACGCCATTTCTTCGGTAGGATGGAAAGCCACAGCACTCAGGTACACACCTTGTTCTTTCCACTCTACGCTTTGAAAATCTCCGTCCATTTTGTACACTCTGGCTTCGTGTAGCACTACGTCGTAACCCACCATCATGTAGAACTTTTTAAAGCACCAGTCCACTGATATCAAGTCCACTTTCGGCTCTTGCACGAGCGGTTCAAGCTTTTTTTGAGTGAATTTGTAAACATTGGGTGTCGGAACAAAAGCGCTAGCATAAGCGTTTCCAACGATGATTGGCTCCTTCCCTTCAACCCAAACCGCTCCCCTTAAGTTGTTTATTGCCCCTTCTAGATTGAGCAATTCCTTGTTTTGTGAATCAAAAAGCAAAGCGCTACCGTTGTTTCCTAGTATTAGCGCGCTTTTTCCATCGGGCGACCAAACTACACGCCTGAGATTTTCTGTTGTGTGCGAATCCAAACGTTCAAAGCTTTGTCCGTACAAAACCAAACCACCGTTTCCAACGAGTAACAGCTTTTCATTGAAGTAAGCGGCGCACCTTATGTTTTGTTTAACGCCTGTGTTCAACATTCGCACTTGCTCATTTATTATACAAGCGCTCCCGTTGTTACCAACACACAAAACTTCAAAAGAAGGAGAGAAACACGCCCATCTTGCTTGAAAGTTTAGTGGTTTTTCTTCCATAGCAAAAGATGGATAGCCAAAAAGCATAACTTTAGAACTCACGAAAATGAAATTTTGAAAATCCGTTAAAGTGTTACGCACAAAAATATTTACACATCAAAAGTGCCATGAATGAAAATGACGCGTTACGCATTTGAAATACAATTGAATTCCCACTCTTTTTTATTCATAAGACCTCTCTCTAAGTATTACACTAGCGTAACTACACTTCTCTAAGAGGTCTAGTATATTTTTGAGCTTTTTTTGAGCGTCTTCATCGGTCAAAAGCTTCGCATAAGCGTAAAGTTCAGTCGCCACACAAAAGTCAATTGGATTTACATTAGAAGGAATTACTTCATATTCATGAAGTAAGCTTAAGATCTTGGATTGAATTTCATAAAAAAGTGCGTAGGCCCTTTTCAACGTGTCCTCTTTGGGTTCATACTCTAAAGTTTCGCGTGGGATATATCTCGCAGAAGTAGCTCTAAACAGTTTGACTTCTAAATTTCGAACGTGTACGCTACGAGACTCTTCGACTAATCCTTCTTCTTTAAGTCGTTGAACTCTACGCCAAATTTTAAGCGGAGACTCTCCTAGCAACCTTGAAAGCCTTCGCTGAGCTCGGACTCCACAAGTAGTTTGAGAACTCGCTGGTTGAGTGGGTCTTGCAACAACCTCATGGCTCTACCATTAACTACCATGTTTCATAAAGTGAAAACGTTTACACCATGCTTTTAATCTTATTACGAATGGATATGATGAGCTACCATGTCGATTGGGAAAAAGTGTTGTTTAAGTGAACCTAATAATATTCGCTGTCTCACTACACGATCCGCCTCATGTACTAGCGAAACGACCAGCGAAATCAAAGCGGGTTTTGTTGAGCCTTTTTATAAAACGTACATAAAATTTTAAAAACCAAAGGTGACTGCCTATTCTCTCTAATATTGACCCTGTTTATTTCATAACACCCGTATTGAGCATGGGAGTGTCATTTGGTCTAGTGTTGTACTGGTATCTTAAGCACGGATTCACCAAGTTTGTGCTTGTGTATAGCTTTGTGGCCTATTTTGGCGCAATAGCCCTCAAATACGTGACGCAAACCCTAACCCTGAATTATTATGTTGGGTTTGTGGGTTCCAACCCTTACGCCCTCGGTTTGTACTTTGGGTCTCTCACGGTTGTGTTCGAGGTGTTAGGAGCGTACCTAGTCGCGCGTTACGCTACTTCCCGCGGTAAACTTTTTTTGAACGACGCGATGCCTTACGGGTTGGGCCTTTCACTTTGGGAAAACGGAGTGCTGACTTCTTTACTTGTCCTAATAAACTACATTTCTTACTACGCGCTTTTATCGTCACCATCCACACACGACAAGGTGTACGCACTATTGATCGCCCATTACCCAGAGCTTTTTCTGCCTCCAGTGCAAGCCCTGCCACTTGTAGGCGTTGCGGTTGTTGAATGTCGTCCATAATGCTTCATATTGCTTGGGGTTACCTCGTGATGCTTGCCGCCCTCTCAAAGAAAAAACTCTACCTATACATAGCTCTACCAATGGGTCTTGCCGACTTTCTAGTGCTGTTCGAACGCGTTATAGGTCTCCAAATAGTTGAATTCTCACTCTTTATAATCGCCGCACTTTCTTTGACGCTTGCACTCCTTATGGGCTTAAAATTCAAAAACAATATCGTGCGAAACAGTTCAAGTGTGTCAAGCAAATCGATAAGCGCTCTCTCATTAGGTTGGACAAACTTCAAAGCTTTCACAGGTTATTGGTATACCACTGCCCTTTTAGCTTTGGTTCATCTTTCCAAACCAGATCGCTCAACTTGTTAAGAATATGTGGTGTTTTCTCAAGGCTAATGGACCCGAAAGGGTTGAACACTATAGCTTACACAACGCTTCGTTTCGAAGCTTTCAAAAATTCAAAAATGTTCGGAAAAGCTTCAAAATGTGTGTAAAGCCAGAAAAGAGAAGCGTAGATGTTCACGTGATGACGGCTTATTGCCACGCAAAACTTTTTTGCTTACAAACCTTTCGCACTTGACCGCGACTTCAAATTGTTATTTAAAGTGTTCTCCAATGGAAAACCAAGTGTTTGCACGTTTTGTCTGCTTAATTATAAACAATAAGAGCATACGCTCGACTACTATGTGTCGGCTAATCCATTGTGCGAGATTACCATTTCGTAAGACCAAGCGAAAAGTCATGCGGATTTAACCACGAACAGTCAAACACTATTCTACAAAAATCGGGATTTTTCTACAAATTTTTACAAGTCAAAAGTCAACTTGTATAACTTATTACAAAGATTAGAGAAATCAGTTATTTATTAGAAAACTTTATATAGCTTTTTTTAAGAAAAGTATGAATTATAAAATCTCGGCGTTGCTGTTGGGTTTGGTTGTTTTCTCTTCTTTTTGTTCGCAAAACAATATTGCGGACGCAAAGTTTTCTCCGCCTTACCACGCGCCCAGACGTGGTCATCTTGACGCGAATATGACGATTGTGGTTGATCAAAACAACCCTGAGCCCCTTCCATGGAACACCAGTTCACCTTTCGTTCCTGCTTTTTATCCTAACTTGAGTCACTCTAACGTAAGTGATCCACAGACTCCCTGCACTTATAGCAGTTACGGTCAAACATCGCAGTGTGGAGTGTTTTACCAAGGCGCATACGGCTACTCCTCTATGAGCGGGTCGTACAACGCAAGGCCGTTTAAAGTTTGGGTTAAGCTGAGCTTTAAAGGCACAAACCCTTCTTTGGCGCTCACCCAAGGTAACTGGATTTCACAAGGAATTTCGGTCACCTCCCCGACAAAGATCAGCGGGTGGGATTTGGGTTACGAGTTCTACGCATATTTAGACAGGAAACCTAGGCGTCGCTTGGTTTGTGATAGCCGCTTGTGAAGTATACACACTAGGAAACTACCCCAACCTAACCGCCTTACGAAATTCTTGACTCTTTGGTTTTGGGCGCTTACAAGGGAGACAACGTTTCGCTTCTTTTGTACTGGTGCACATCTCCTAGTTGTAGGAGCGTGGATTCGCAAGGCGTAATGGTTTTCGACTACCAAGACCCTTCGATTTCTCCCTACTACTACACCGTTGAAGACTTTGTAAAACCCTCATACGCCTACCCGTACTTCTACTTCGGCGCGCAAAGTGTTTCACCTTTTAATCCACCCTATTATTATTCTTATTGGCTTTAGCTCATCACAATACCCTTTAACCACAAGTTGGCTAGCCGAAGTGTACAACGCAGGCTATGCAATAATAGCGGGCAAATCATTGCTTATACCGTGCAACACGCTAGCACAATCGGCGAAAGTTTTTGTAACAGAAGTGGTGAGTGTAGCGGCTACGCTTACTGGCATATTGGCTGGGTTTGGGGTGATCAGGTTTATGCCGAAAAAGATCATGTCACCGCAGTCGAAGTCACACCGATAGATTTACTAGTGGCCTATCAAGTCAACGGCCAAAAGCTTACGGCAAGTTCGTCTTACAGGACTGTTTGCGTTGTCGTTACGAATTTCCAAGGAATAACGCAAGTAGCAGGATCAGAGGCTAGCGAAACACTCGGATACTGGATTAGCGAACAAAAAGCTTACGGCAAGTTCGTCTTACAGGACTGTTTGCGTTGTCGTTACGAATTTCCAAGGAATAACGCAAGTAGCAGGATCAGAGGCTAGCGAAACACTCGGATACTGGATTAGCGAACATCCCGCATACGACGGTCTATACTGGCAAGTGATTGGTAGCGGCGCTTGCGCTACAATCACTTGGACGTATACGAACTACCAGATTTCGGACAACACCCAGCTTTGGTGACACGTATGAGGCTTGGAAAAGTGCTTCTAATTTTTACGCTGGTTGTAATTACGATTGGAGTAACTAGTTTTCTATTTTTTAATACATCGGCGTTTCCAGGTACGCTCTTACTCGCTTTACTTCTCTTGTTCTGGCCACTTTTTCCTCTTTTGCTTTTTCCTTACTTTTATGAGAAGCTTGGCGTTATCGACAAACGCGCATTTGTGTATTGGGCTGTCGCAATAGCCACTTTCGAATTTTTGGCGTTTCCAAGCGTTCGTTTTCTTAACAATGGTATTTACTACAAGCTTTTTTCTGCATTCTACTATTACTTTCAAGTTTTTGTTTTGCTTGTCGTAACAAAAATTTTGAGTAGCTCACAAACCAGAAGTTAACCCGCAAGACGAAGGTTTACGCTTAAATCAGCGACTTACTGGTTTGCGTGTGTCACACTTTGCTTTTTTGCTACGCACTTTCAGGCTTTTACGAATAATATAAAAAATGTCTCACAAAGATTGCGATTCACGTGTTTTTGGGCTTCTGCGAGCTTTAAAGGATTGAATTTCGGTAATTCCAAAAGCCAAAGCTTATGCATCCTTAAAAATTAACAAAACCAATGACAGCCATTCTCTTAAAGGGCGCATCAATCGTTTACGACACATACACAGGTAAACAGCTATGTAATTTAAACGTTTACATCGAAGACGGTTTGATTCAAGAAATCACAGAAAAGAGCACGGGTTTTAAATCAGATTACGTTGTCGAATGCAACAAAAAAGCGGTTTTGCCAGGCCTTGCGAACACCCACACCCACCTTGCGATGACTCTTTTTAGGGGTCTTGCGGATGATTTGCCCTTACGTGAGTGGCTTGAAAAAAGGATTTGGCCGCTTGAAAGAAAGCTCAAAAGGGAACATGCGCTTGTCGCGTCAAAACTTGGGTTGATAGAGCTTGTTAAAGCGGGTGTAACAGCGTTTGCGGACAACTACTTTTTCGAAGACGCGCTCGTCGAAGCCACAAAAAGCGTTGGCTTGAGAGCGCTTGTGTGTCCTCCGATTTTTGACGGAGAGTTTGAAGAACACACGCTTTCACACGTGTCAAACCTTGTTCTCTCTCAGCGTTGCGACGCGCTCGTGAAATGGGGTTTTGGTCCTCACTCGATTTACTCGTGTAAAAAAGAAACGCTAGAACAAATAGGCGCGCTTTCTAAAGAACACGAAATAAGGGTCACCATACACCTTGCGGAAACAAGATGGAGTCAAGTTTTGTGCGAAAAAAGCTTTGGAAAAAGAGAAACGGATTTGTTAGAGGAGTGCGGTCTTCTTTCATCGCGCACGCTTGCGTCACACGCGGTTTGGGTGACAAAACAAGAAATAAGAAAGCTCGCAAATTACGAAGTGAGCGTTTCGTTTTGCCCAGTTTCCAACATGAAGCTTGCAGAGGGTGGTGTGGCTCCAGTTCCAGAGCTTTTGAAAGAAGGGGTAAGAGTGAGCTTTGGCACAGATGGGGCGGCGAGCAACAACTCTTTGAGCGTTCTAGAAACGATAAAGATAGGCTTGTTACTCATAAAGCATTCAAGATGGGACCCCACGCTTTTAAAGCCACACGAAGCGCTTTTGATCGCAACCAAAAACGGTTACGAAGCGCTTGGCTTTCCAAAGCATGCGCTGCAAACTGGTAATGCGGCCGATGTGATAACACTTGATTTGCGCACTCCTTCTGTGATTTGTCACAGAAGTGTGCCACTACCAAATCGCATCGTCTACGCGCCAGTTGCTACCGTGGACGTGATCGTTTCGGGTAAGCCCATTATGATAAACGGAAAAATTCTCACAATCGATGAAGAGGAAGCCAAACAAGAGTTCACAAAGGCGCTTGAAGATTTTTAACCCAAAATGAGTTTGTCTGCGGCCTTCTTCAATTCTTCGAGTAGCCTTTGTTCGGTGGCTTCTATGTACACACGAATAAGCGGCTCTGTGCCCGATGGCCTTAACAAAACCCAAGAGCCGTCTTGCAAAACCAGCTTGAGTCCATCGATCGTTATTTTCGTTTTTACCGGAATACCGTTAAGTCTTTCAATTTCCTGCGCTCTTAACCTTTCAATTCTTGCCTTTAATTCCTCTTTTGCCGGGAAGTTGTACTGAAGATAGTGATACTCGCCGAGCTCATCTTGAACCCTTTCCCACACCTCTTTTAAGCTTCGACCCTGCTTGCTTATCGCTTCGCAAAGAAGGCCACCGCTCATTAGACCATCTTTTTCGGGGACAGACCAGCCGTAACCTATTCCACCACTTTCTTCTGCGGCAAGCACCGCGCCGCTCATGAGCTCCTTTGCGAGGTATTTGAAGCCAACTGGTGTTTCTACGACGGGAATTCCGTAGCGCGCACAAAGCTTGTCAAGCTTGCTTGTCGTGGAAACAGACCTTGCCACTTTCCCCCTTAACCCCTTTAGCCTGAACAAATAATCCGCGATCACAAGAACGAGCATGTTTGAAGAGTAGTGCTCGCCCTTTTCATCAACCGCGGCAAACCTGTCCGCGTCGCCATCGTTCGCAATCCCAAAGTCCGCTTTGCTTTCCACAACTTTTTTTGCAAGCTCTCTTGTGTTTTCGCGATTGGGTTCAGGGCTCAGACCTCCAAACTCAGGGTCAGGATATCCGTGAATCTCTTCCACTTTTGCGCCAAACCTAGAAAGAAGGGTGGAAAGATAACCAAAACCCGCACCGTACAACGGGTCTGTGACTATCTTTAAGCCTTGTAAACGCGTAAGGTCCACATTTTTTGACACAAACTCAAAGTAATCGGCCATCGGGTCAAACCTTTGCGCTTCAAGCTGTTGCGTATGCACGTCGCCTTCTGGAAGGTACGACTCGATTTCTGACGTGATTTCCGGAAAAGCTGGTCCTCCGTAATCCGGAATGAATTTAAAACCGTTGTAAATCGGGGGATTGTGGCTTGCGGTGATCTGAACTGCGGCAAGCGCTTGCGTGCGCACCACGGTGTACGCAACAACCGGAGTTGGCGTTGGCCTACTAGTCAGCTGAACTTTGTACCCCATTGCGCCTAACACACTAGCTACATCAAGCGCAAAAACACTCGAATTGCGTCTTGTGTCGTAACCCACAATCACGCTTTTTCCTTGTTTTTTTGATAGGTACTTGCCAACCGCGTACGCAAGCCTTCTAACGTTTGTTCGATTAAAGTCAGCGTCCATCCTGCTTCTCCAGCCATCTGTGCCAAACCTAATTTGTGAAGTAAACATCAAACTGAATTAAACACACAAAATTTTATTCTTTTCTGTCCTGAGTTAATGCATCCGCGCTTTATACGCTCATTGACGAGTTATCAGCATGTTAAAAGATAAAGGTTAAATCACAAATCGTGAATTGTGTGATAAGTGATGGACAATAAAAAAATTCTGATACTTGCGGTGGACGTTGACGACGATGTCTCAAAAATAGGCGTCAAAACACCAGTCGTCGGAAGAGAGAGTGTTTTAGACGCCGCTTTAAAGCTCGCGCTCACGACACCTGAAGACACGGACGTGAACGCCATTTTTGGTGCGATAAAGCAGTTCGACAAGCTAAAGTCAGAGGGTTTTAGCGACATCGAAATCGCGCTTGTTTCTGGCTCCACAAGCGGTGGTGTTGAAGCCGACTTGAGAATTCGGGAAGAAGTTTCTGAGTTGGCTCAGAAGCTTAAACCAAGCGGAACGATATTCGTGAGTGACGGCGGAGAAGACGAAAGAGTGATACCAATCGTTCAGTCGGTAATCCCTCTCTTTTCTGTGCAAAGGGTCACGGTGCAATATTCGAAAAACATCGAAGAAACTTATAGAGTTCTTGCGTCGTACATCAGAAAGGGGCTTACGGAACCAAGACTTGTGAAATACACGCTAGGACTTCCTGGCGTGCTCATCCTTGTTGTCGCGATTCTTGCTGTGTTTGGTTTTATAAAGTACGTCGCTTATTTCGCAGCCTTTTTGCTTGGGATCGTCATGGTTTTTCGAGGGTTTAGCGTTCTTGACGTTATACACAAAAGCTGGGAAAGCGACCCAATACACTTGATCGGAAGAATCGTCGCTTTAATAGTGATCGCCGCTGCGATCGCAACCGATGTTGAAATAGGCCAGAACTACACAAACAACGTGAGCGCTGGAGTGGAGCTGATAGTGAAAGACACTTTCGACTACTATGTGGTCGCCATGGTGGTTTACTTTTCATCGATAATCGCAAGCTCATACATGAAAGGCACTTACCGATTCTGGAAGGATGTAACCGCGATTTCTTTCATTTTGAGCGTAAGACCCGCGATCTTTTACCTCATAAATTACGTGCTCAACAACATAAGCTCAATCGCAGCGGTTGAGCAGTTTCTGATAAAAATGTTTTCCGCGCTCATTTTGAGCGTAAGCGTTGCGATTTTGAGTTTCAGACTAGAAAAATGGGTGCAAAACAGGCTTCTTGCGACCGCGCAAGGAGCTACACAATGACATCACACGAACATCATAAAAATTATCACCACTGGGTATAGCAAAAGAGAAAAAAGCGCATCCCTTTTTGTGAGAACTAGGTCATAGGTCGCTTTGAACCCATACAGGTTTACCGCAATAAGTAGTGCGACAAAATAAAAGTGCTTTCCTATCAAAAAGTTGCGACCTAGTAAAGAGTTCATCACGACTGCTAGTCCAAGAATGAGTGTGTTGCTCTGAATCTTGCTTCCGACCATGTTGGAAACCGCAATAGACGCCGCTTCGCTCGACTTTTTAGAAAGCACAAATGAAGAAACTAGCTCAGGCGCTTCTGCAGCAAGCGGAATGAGCAACGCCGCCATATAAACCGACGGAAAACCAAGTGTTGCGCTCAGCTTTACAATTGAAGAAACAAAGGGTGACGCGGTGTACGTAAAAATGAAAACCGCGGTGGCAAGCTTAAGCGTAACACCCGCGACCTGTTTTTTGTTCGGCTTTATAAGGCTTCTTATCACTTTTCTGTCGCTACTTGAAAACTGGTTTAACCTTTGCTCGAGTTTGCCCTGTCTGAGTTTTTCGCCGTTGATACCAGAAAAAATGTAAGCCGCAAAAAGCGCAAGCATCACAAAACCGCTCCAAAAGTAAAACGCACCAAAAAGCGAAAGCGCAAGCACAAGCGCGGCCGCTACAACTAGAAAAGCGAGCTGCACTCTAAGGTCTTTAGGAAGATACAAGTCGCTTTTGTTGAAGTGGGCGTTCGCTATTATCACAAAAAAGTAACCAAGAGTGAACGCAAGCGCATTTCCTCCGAGCAACGCGCCTAGCGCAAGCACACCCGATGACGTCAGAGCCGCGGCTATTATGATAAAAATATCAGGAAGGTTTGTGATAAATCCTAAAACAACGCTTCCTATAAAGGTTGGAGGGTACCACTTTCTCAAGTCATCGGACGAGCTTGCAACTAGCTCACTTGCAACTATAATCACAATGATGTAGTAAATCGTTGAAGCTGTTAATGAGCCAAGAGCAATATTTTTTTCATAAAAAATTAAACACGGTTTATCTTAAGTTTTTTGAATTATTCAGGCTTGCTTTACGAGAATCTCCCCGTTTTGTTCTATAGTGACTGTAAAAGTGTCTCCCACTCTGTAAGGCGTCGGAAGGTTGTCCCACTCCTCGGGTGTAAGGTAGATCGTGAGTCTATTGCTGTACGTTTTTACTGGTCGCAAGAATGCTTTGGGTATCGATTGCAAAAGAGGCAAAAAAGCCTTGGCTTCAGGAGGGGCTTCAGGGGGTAAAGTGAGCACCGCTGGCTGTTGCGTCGATTCGTACGAAAACTCCACACAAACGTATTCGTTTCCGTTAGCGTCAAAAGCGGGGTGAATCGCCGTCACTTTACACTCAAACTTTATTGGCATGATAAAAGAAATTATGAGCGACCAAAATATTAAATGAGCGAGCATCTACCAAAATAGCTTTCTGTTTCTTTCACACTTCCGCGATTACCCCTTTACACGTTCCAGTTCCGAAAGTGTCAAAAACACTTTTTACCACCTTATACGTGTAATATTTTGTATGGCTCAAAGAAATGCGTGGGTTGTAGAGACCGATAAAGCGGCCAAAGAAGCTCAAGTGGCGGTTGTCGGCCTTCCTGATATAGGACTTGTTGGCTCTATTTCTACAACTTATTTGGCCACACATTTGAAAGCAAGAGAAGTGTGTTACATAGACTCAGACGCGCTTCCTCCAGTGATGGTTTTGCACAACGGTGTTCCGAAAGAAACCACAAGGATTTTCGATTCAAATGAAGCAAAGATACTTGTGTCCGAAACCCCTCTTCCTCCAGCGCTTATGGTCATCGTTTTAAAAGTGGCACTAGAGTGGCTAAAAAAGAACGGAGTAAAAGAGGTGTTCAGCTTGGGTGGGATACCTGTAGAAAACAGGGTTGAAATCGAAAAGCCAGAGGTGTTTTTGATTAGCTCAGACGCCAAAAAAAGAGAGCAAATACGCGCTAGCGGCTTGAATTTGATGGAAGAAGGTGTGCTAGTCGGACCATTTGCGCATGTGATGAGGGAATCGCTTCGGCTAGGAATAGCAAACACCGTGATTCTAGGACAAGCGTTTCAAAACATGCCTGACCCAGAAGCTTCTGTAGCGGTGCTTGAGACGCTTGCGAAAATCGGCGGCCCAAAGGTGGATTTGACTCCTTTAAACCAAATGGCAGATCAAATAAAACTCAGGTCTAAAGAAGTGCTTCAAAAAATAAGAGAACACGAAGAAGGAGGGTACAACCTTCCACTCATGTACGGGTGAAAGCATGAGCAGAAGAACAATATTCGACATAATCGATGAATTAGAAAAGCAATCCGAAAGGCTCACGGAAGAAATTCTTGAGGATATGCGAAAGACTTTAGAAGAGATCAGAACTTTTCACACGAGTGCGATTTACGGATACGAAGAAATCTGTGCAGTTCAAGAGCCAGCTTCTCAAATAAAAGAAACAGAGAGCGAAATCAAGATAGTGGTCGACCTTCCATTCGTGAAGCCAGAAAACATTTCGATTAGACTCACACAAAGTTACCTTTTGGTTGAAGCAAAAACGGATAAATGGATACGCGGAAAGTGCATCATTTTAAGAAAGGTGATTCGCTTGAACACACCTGTGGACAAAAAACAAAGTAGCGCTCGATTCTGGAACGGAAAGCTTTCTATCACCCTAAAAAAGAAAAGTACTCCGATTAAAGTGGATTAATCTCGATTTTTATCCACACTTTCGAGCCATCTAGATCGACTGGCTCGACCTGTTGAACCACTGAAGGGTCGAAAGCAACCTCGCTAGCCAGCGTTTCGCTTTTAACGTACTCTTCGTGCTTTAACACCGCTTTTGAAAGCCGTTCGTCTTCAAACCAAACTCTGAGTTTAATCTTCTGGTCAAACTCCAGGTTAAGTTCCTTTCTTCCGATTTGCACCCTCCTTACAAAATCACGCACCAAACCTTCTTCTTCAAGCTCTGGTGTTGTTCGTAGATCAAGAAACACGTGAATTCCGCTTCTTTCTGCGTGAGCAAAACCTTCTTTCGGCTTGAGCACCACCCTGAACTCCTCCTCGGTGACGCGCTCTTTTTCGCCGTCAAGCTCAACTAGTGCGTATCCTTTTTCCGCTATTTCTTGAGCTATCCTTTGTTTTTCTTGATTCGCTTTTTCTATCAACACAACGCTTTTTACCTTGAACCTTTTTCCTATAGCCGCTTTGTTCGGAATCAAGTCGTACACCCTGTATTCCGAAAGGTTTGGAAGACGCTCCACCTTTTTCACGTTCACCTCATCGACGACAACTTCGTAGTTCTTTTCGACGCTTTTCCACACTCGATCCTGGCAGTACACCTTTGCCACAAGTAGTGGTTGCCTCGTCTTCACACCACCTTCATTTCTTGCGGCGCGAATCACCTCAACCACATTTCTCACATCTTCTATCTCCTCTAGCTCCTTTTCAAAGACAAGCTCTGGATTGTATTGTGGGTAAGAATTGAGGTGAACGCTTTCTGGCATCTTCTGCTTTAAGGCGAGCTCTTGGTACATCACTTCGGCGCTAAACGGAGCGAGCGGCGCTATGATTTTCGAAAGTTCGAGCAAAGTGTGGTAAAGCGTTGTGTAAGCCGCCCATTTGTCAAGGTCCTTTTCTTCCTTCCAGAATCTTCTTCTTGATCTTCTTATGTACCACTGGCTTAGGTCGTCCACAACGAACTTTTCGATAAGCTCAACCGCAGCGTTGAACTCGTAAACATCTAGCGCTTGTCTTACACCTTTTATAAGAAGTTGTAGCTTGCTTAGCAACCACTTGTCCAGAGTAGACGTTTTTTCAAACTCCACAGTGTGCAAAGCCGGGTCAAATCCATCAAGCTCTGCGTAAGTAAGGAAGAACGTTACACAGTTTTCAAGGATTCCAAAGAACCTTCGCTTCGCATCCGCTACACCTCTTTCACCAAATCTCACAACGTCCCAAGGGGTTGTTCCGAGTAACTGCCATCTTAGTGCGTCTGCGCCATATTTCTCAATAAGCGTCCAAGGGTCATCGTAGTTCTTCTTGCTCTTTGACATCTTTTCTCCTTGTTCGTTGAGCACAAGACCTATGACAAGACAGCTTTTGAAGGCCATCTGATCAAAAAGAAGTGAACCAAGCACATGAAGGCTATAGAACCATCCCCTCGTTTGGTCAACACCCTCTGTTATAAAGTCCACGGGGAAGTTGTTTTCAAACTGCTCTCTGTTTTCAAAGGGATAGTGATACCTCGCAAAAGTTGCGGCGCCGGAATCGTACCAAACATCTATTACAACTGGTTCCCTTCTCATCTCTCCTCCGCATTTGTTGCATCTTAAAACGAATTCGTCGACGTACGGTCTGTGCAATTCAAGCCTTTCTGGCTTTTTCACGCTCTTTTGAAGAAGTTCTTGTACGCTTCCGATAACCTCAATTTCTCCGCAATTTGAACAAACCCAAACTGGAAGCGGAGTTCCCCAGTAGCGGTTTCTGCTCAGCGCCCAATCAACCATCTCACGAAGGAAGTCACCAAATCTTCCTTCTCTAATGTGCTCCGGAAACCATGCTATCGAGCTATTAAGCTCGATTATTTTTTCTTTTCTTGCAGTGGTCTTTACAAACCAAGTTGGCCAAGCGTAGTACAAAAGCGGAGAGCCGCACCGCCAGCAGAAAGGGTAGTTGTGTTTGTATCGTTCGCTTTTCACAAGCAAATTGCGCTCCTTTAAATAGCGAATTATCAAAGGATCGGCGTCTTTTACGAACAAACCCTTAAACTCGCTCACTTCAGAAGTGAATTTTCCATTTGAATCCACTGGTTGGAAAAACGCAAGCGAGTTTGCTTTGCACACCTCGTAGTCTTCTTCGCCAAAAGCGGGCGCCATGTGAACCACACCAGTTCCTTCCTCTAACGAAACACCTTCATATCCCACAACCACGTACTTTTTGCCTTCGACCTTTTTTGCGTAGTCGAAAGGAGGTTCGTACGACGAACCGATGAGCTCAGAGCCAGAAAAACTTTGTAAGATTTGCACGTCGCCAAAAACTTTTACTCTTTGTTTCGCACAAATCAAAACGTCGTCTTGATACTTAAAAGACACGTATTCCGCATCAGGCTTGACCGCAAGAGCTATGTTCGATGGAAGGGTCCAAGGTGTTGTGGTCCAAGCGACGAGCTTTTTGCCAGCGTGGATGCCATTTAAAAGCCTGAACTTTACGTAAATCGAAGGGTCTTCAGTCTCTTCGTAGCCCTGCGCCACTTCATGGCTACTAAGAGGTGTGCCGTCTTTTGGGCAGTAAGGAACGACTTTAAACCCCTTGTACAACAATCCTCTTTCGTAAAGATTTTTGAGCGACCACCAAATCGATTCAATGTATTCGTTTTTAAAAGTGATATACGCGTGTTCAAGGTCGAGCCAAAAGCCAATTCTTTCTGTCATTCTGCGCCATTCTCTTTCGTATTTGAAAACGTTGGCTTTGCAAGCTTCCCCAAATCTTTCAATTCCGTAGCGCTCTATTTCTTCCTTGGACTTTAAGCCAAGTTCAGCCTGAACCTCTAACTCAACAGGAAGACCGTGCGTGTCCCATCCGGCTGACCTTGGCACATAGTAACCCAACATGGTTTTATAACGTAGCACAACGTCTTTGATCGTTCTTGTTCTTATATGCCCTGGATGAGGTAATCCATTAGCTGTGGGTGGTCCTTCTAAAAACCTGAAAAGAGGCGCACCTTTTCTTGATTCAACGCTTTTTTCAAAGATTTTGTTTTCGTTCCAAAACTTTAGTATTTCTTCTTCTTTAGAAGGTCCAAAGATGCCACTCTTAGGTCTTTTAAACAACCACTTTCACCTCGTTAAAGCGGTAAAACGATCTTTGTGCGCTAAACAAAAAGACTGATTTGTCTATCGCCGGCCATCTTTAAGCCCAACAACCCACGTTTTCGCATCAATTTAAGTGTTTCACTCGGTGTAGAGAGTTAGGGTGAGCTACCCTCCTCCTAAGGAAGGAGCTTCCTGCTTCAGCGACCGCGCTCGATCCCCGCTACAGGGTTACGGAGGCCTCCACAGGTGTCCCCGAGCTACGCGGGTGTGAGCGTTTTTGCGTGAAATCTTTCGCAATCCCCGAGGGGCGAGGTTTTGGAAGCCTTATAACTAGGGTGCGGTAAATGTTTATCCTTTTTGCACTTTTGCGGCAATTTTTTAAGCGCTTGATTCTATACTTACTTATGAAATGCGAAATACAATACCTTGAGCGTGTTCCAGAAAATTTCCCAAAAAATGAGGTTGACTCTTACAGAGTTGAGCAATCCGAAGACGGTTGGTTATATCTCAGGTTTGATTTACAAAAATGGGGGTTAAGGGGGGCGGAAAGCCTCGCCTCTCTGAGGCGGGGATGGATAGCCCCCTTATATTTAAATATGAGTTCTTCTATTTTTCTCTTAGTGACGCTAATGACGCTCCTCCCCAGCTCGATCGGGGGCTTAATGGGACTGTGGGAGGAGCAAGCAGTGATGCCTCTTCCCATTAAGGGACTAGAGCTATGCGATGAAAGTCCCCTCTTTTCATGTGGGGGGCTCTCTGGCTACCCCTACTGCCCACCAAATGAGGGATGTAGCCCCGAACCGATGTGGGAACGATGAACCCCTCACAGAGGAACCCTCGCCTCTGTGAGGCGGAGAGGAGTCAGACAGACAACCGCATTACATCGCTATTGCTCAAAACAGAATAACGGTTTACTCGCAGTACTTAAAGCAAGTTTTAGAAAGGATAGAGCTCTCCGATTGCTCGCAAAAAAGCGTGCTACAAGAGCTGATTTATCACTTTGCGATAATGTTTGGTTCAGAAAGATCCGCGCTTTTGTCCGCTTACGAGGAGCTACTTGACAAAATTTCTGAGGGAAAGCTAAAGGACACTACCGAAATTCGAAAAGTGAGGGAAAGAGCGGCTGAGCTTTACAGCGACACGCTTTCTCTCTATCACATAACAAGAAAGCTTTCAAAGCTACTCGAACAAGATGTGCTCGCAGACGTCGAGTTTTCACTATCGCGCGTTGAGTCGCTTCTCACTCGCACATCCGATCTTTACAACATTTATCTAACGGAAGTGCAAAACGAACTTAATGTGGTGATAAAGAAATTAACTTCAATTTCATTTATATTCCTTCCAATAACCGCAATCGCGAGCATTTACGCAGTAAGCTTTCAAAGTGTTCTCTCTAGTCTTCTGAGTTTGGGCGCGCTTGAGTTTACTGCACCTCTTGTGGTGCTTGGAGTCGTGCTCACAGTTTATTTAAGAAAAATAAACTGGCTCTGACCTCCTCGCCAATGCCTTAAACGCAAGGCTTCCTCTGTCTTTTGTGGAACTTAATACTGATTTTGCTATACGTGTAGTGGTGCAAGCAAACACAAAGTGTTCAGTGTCCTCATTCTCACTTTTACGAGAATGGTTTTTGCTCTCAACTTCAAGACGAGGTTTTGGGTTCTTTATGCGTGAAAAACTGGCTTTTTTCCTGCGCTTTGGCAGATCTGTGGTTTACCAGCTTTACAACCAGGTTCACCAAGCTTGTGGGGCGTTTTTTGGTAGCATTACTCTTTAAGAAAACCCTTTAGAGTTAGGAGGCTTGTGGTGATGTGTAGCTTGAGTAGAGATGTGTCACACACCTTCTTTCCTTGCTTACAAAATTTTAAAAACCTTTACCGCGCTTACAAAGCTTGTTGTTAAACAGCTTTTTGAATGTGCAGTGAGCTTTTCAAGTAGATTCTACCGAGAGGTGGAATTTCGCACTCAAAAAGCTACACTGAAAACTTTATAAAAAAGTGAATTTTGCAAAAGTGCAGACACAAAGTGTCTGCTGGAAATCTCTGAAAGGAAGAACACTCTGTTCGAAAGCTTCTCAAATTGCGTTCAAGTCGTCGCGAGATTTTCTTAGGTTTTAAGGGGCGATTCGTTTTTACCGCGTGTCAAGCTTCTTGAGGGCTTTGATGCATGAGCAACAACACAATCCACAAACTGAACAAAGCTTTGAAGACTTCCCATGTTTTACACTAGCTAAGAATAAGCAAAATGTAGATCAAAATTCGTTCATAATGTTTCGGCTTTAATCAAAAATTTTTACAAACTCAAAGTTTTATGACAATAAAAAAAGATTATTTCACAGAATAAGCAAACACAAAACAAACCTTTTTGCACTAAAAAAGGATTAATATTAAGGAGTGATTACTCTTAATTGATGCTATTACTTAGCGCAGCAGACGTTTATCTTAATGAGGCGGATGAGTTATTGAGTAAGGGCGATGTCGTTCAAGCTTGTGAAAAGTATTACAAGGCCGCTGAAGAAGCGGTTAAAATGCTTGCGGTGAAACTTAACATGACGGATTTGCTAAACAAGGTTAAGGAACAAGGTGAATGGGATGCCACCACACTAGACAAAATTGTTATCATTGCATCAAAAATTTTGAAAGATGAAAAATTGGTGGATCGTTGGAATTCGGCGCTTGTTTTGCACACAACGCAACTCAATCTTGAACCGCTTAAGGAATATGCACAGGATGTGTCTAGCCTTGTCAAGCTCGCAGACACGCTCAAAGATAAAAGAATGGATAGCTGAGGCGGATGAGTTATTGAGTAAGGGCGATGTCGTTCAAGCTTGTGAAAAGTATTACAAGGCCGCTGAAGAAGCGGTTAAAATGCTTGCGGTGAAACTTAACATGACGGATTTGCTAAACAAGGTTAAGGAACAAAAAAGATGGAGTTCCGACATTCTCTTTAGTGTGGCGTTTAGGGCACCGAAAGAAATTCACGAAGCGTGGAAGTCAGCATGGGTTCTTCATGTTTACGGGTTTCATGAAATGTCATTAGAAATGGAACAAGTGAATTTAAGAGCTAACAAAGTCAGACTTTTGGCTAACATATTTTGACAAGCGCACGCTTTTTTAATTGAGGCTCAAAGCGGGTGTTAACAGATATCATTTGGGAAGCTTTTTGAGTTGTTCCAAGATTTCGTCGTAGTTAGGCTCCACCCTTGGGTCATCCGAAACCCATTTGTACCTTATTATTCCGTCCTTGTCCAAAATGAACACTGAGCGTTTGGCCGCGGTATACCCCTTTAAATTCGCAAAATCGTTGTGCGCAACCCCGTAAGCCTTTACAGCTTCTCTGTTATAGTCGCTCAAAATTGGAAAGTTGAGTTTGTACTGCTCCTTAAACGCCTTGTTGCTAAACGGTGGGTCGACGCTTATTCCCACGACTTGGGCGTTAAAAGAGTTGAACTTCTGCATTCCGTCTCTAAAAGTGCACATCTCTTTCGTGCAAACCGAAGTGAACGCACCAGGATAGAACGCGAGGACCACTGGTTTTCCTTTGAAACTCGATATTTTCACTTTTTTGAGATCTGTGTCCACAAGTTCCACGTCAGGAGCTGGCTGACCGACTTCAACCACTTTTTACCACCAAAAGCCCCACGCGTTTCCCTTATTTAAGCTTGGATCAAAAAGCTGTTAAGCCAGTGGAACATTATTTTTTTGTGGAAAGAAAACCAGAGTGGCTAAAGATAAGACCGCCTTCAGGCGAAAAATACCTTTTCATAAAAAAGCTCAAAGAAGGTTTAGAGCTACACACAGTTTGCGAAGAGGCGCACTGTCCAAACATTTACGAGTGTTGGGGTGGTGGGACTGCGACCTTTATGCTCCTTGGTGATACGTGCACGAGACACTGCAGATTTTGTGCAGTAAAAAGCGGAAAGCCTAACGGCTATTTGGATCCCTTTGAACCGATTAAGGTCGCGTACGCGATTCGACAAATGGGTTTAAAGTACGCCGTGATAACTTCGGTCGACAGAGACGACTTAGAAGACGGTGGCGCTTCACACTTTGCAAGAACGATAAAAGAGGTAAAAAGACTTTCTCCTGAAACGCTCATAGAGGTGCTCATTCCAGATTTTAAGGGAGACCTGAACGCCGTAAAAACTGTGGTTGAAGCAAAGCCTGATGTGATAGCGCACAACGTCGAAACGGTAAGAAGGCTTACTCCCTACGTTAGAGACCCGAGAGCGAACTTTGACCAGTCTCTTAATGTTTTGCGCGCAGTAAAACGATTCGACCAAGCGATCTACACGAAATCTTCTATTATGCTTGGATTGGGAGAAGAGAAGGAAGAAGTGATTTCCGCGATGCGAGAGCTAAGGGAAGCAAACGTGGACTTTTTGACCATCGGACAATACCTTCGACCTTCGCGCGCGCACTTACCAGTAAAGGAGTACGTTCATCCTTTAACGTTCGAAGAGTACAAGCGCATCGCAGAAGATATGGGCTTTAAATATGTGGCGGCTGGGCCGCTTGTTAGAAGCTCGTATCGTGCAGGCGAGTTTTTCATATCCGCTATTATTAGGCAAAAAAGCGTAACGGGTGGCGCAAGGCTGTGAATAAGTTTAATATCACTAGTGATAGTTTAATATCACTAGTGATAGTTATTGCTGTTCGACCTTAAGCCAAAAACGAAAAGGGAAGAGCTATTTGGCAGAGAAAAAGAGCTAGTCGAGCTAAACTCCGCTTTGACAAAATACCCTCTTACAATAGTTACGGGAATTAGAAGGATCGGCAAAACCTCTTTGCTCAAAACCGCGCTTAATGAGTTCAAGCAACCATCGATATATTTGGACGCACGTGTGTTGGACGAAGAAGGTTACACAAGACGGGCGCTTTACGAGCTTATTTCACAGCAGATTTCGCGTATGAGTGGCTTATTGCTCAAGGCGAAAGATTTCGCAAAACGTGTAAAAGGAGTTCACGTTGGGCCAGTTGGTATAGAACTTGATTGGAGCAAAAGTGGCACCCGTCTTTCGTCTTTGTTCAACGCGCTTGATGAATGGGCTTCGCACGAAGGAAAAACGCTTGTTGTCGCAGTTGATGAGGCGCAAATTTTGAGAAGACTAGCGGGAGGAAAGGGTAGGATTGACTTTACACAATTGATCGCTTATTGTTACGACAATCTTACAAACATCAAGTTTGTCTTGTCGGGCTCAGAGGTCGGTCTTCTTTATGAATTTCTTGGGTTGGAGCGTCCTGAAAGCGCGCTTTATGCACGAGGATATAAGAGCATTGTGCTAGAGCGCTTTAGCAAACAGACTTCACTTGATTTTCTTAAGGCTGGTTTTGAAGAACTTGGCGTTACACCTTCCGAAGAACTTAACGAGGTTGTCGAGAGGCTCGATGGACTGGTCGGATGGCTAACGCTTTTTGGGCATGTTGCAAGCGAAAAAGGTTTGCACAATGCTTTGCAAGAGGTTTTAAAGAAAGCAAAAGGAATCATCAAAAAAGAGATCGCACATCTACTTCAACGTTCCAACTATTACAAACCAATTTTAAAAGCGTTGTCACAAGGAAAAAGCGGTTGGAGCGAGATCAAGAAAGAGCTGATAAACCAAACTGGGAGATTCGTTTCTGACGCGCAGTTCAACCGCGCTCTTATGAATTTGGTCGATCTTTCTTTTGTTGAACACTACCAAAATGGCTATACAATCCCTGACCCAGTATTAAGAGAAGTCGCAAAAGATTTTTAAAATCTGTGAACTGATAGTGATGTGCGAATAAAGGGTCTGCGCGTTCAGATTGCACACAAACTTACAAACTATCGAGCAGATTGCGGATTCGAAAACCATATTTTTGTGACGGAGTTTAATTGCTGAAAATGAGTTACGAATTTAAGTTACCAGACATAGGCGAAGGAATAACTGAAGGCGAAATCATAAAGTGGCACGTAAAAGAAGGGGACGAAGTTAAAGAGGACCAGCCGCTACTTGAAATAATGACAGACAAGGTGAATGCGGTAATACCCTCGCCAGTCAAAGGCAAAGTTACGAAGATCCTTGCAAAAGAAGGTGAAAAAGTAAGGGTTGGGCAAACGCTTCTTTTGATAGAAGGCGTTGAAACTGCGGTTTCACAACCCACGGAGACCACTCAGCCTATTCAAGCGCCCCAAAAAGAACAAAAGGTTGTCGAACAAGAAGCACAAAGGGTTTTGGCCTCACCAGCTGTGAGAAAGCTCGCAAGAGAACTCGGTGTCGACCTTTCTAAAATAAAGGGTAGCGGGCCTGCAGGACGGATAACCGAAAGCGATGTCAGGGCGTACGCGGAAACGCTAAAAAGCGTGCAACCTCAAGAGACAAAACTCATACAAAAAGAAGCGCTCGAAGAAAGGGTTCCTGTAAGAGGAATTCGTAGAAGCGTCGCAGAAAAAATGGTGAAGTCTGCCTACACCGCGCCACATGTGACTCATTTTGATGAAATAGATGCTACTACACTTGTAAAATTAAGAGAGTTCTTCAAAAACGCTGCTGAGTTGAAAGGCTTGAGGCTCACATATTTGCCTTTTATAATCAAAGCGGTTTGCGCCGCACTCAAAGAGTTTCCTTATCTCAACGCAAGCTTTGATCAAGAAAGAAACGAAATTGTTCTCAAAAAGTACTACAACATAGGAATAGCAACCGCGGTTGAAGGAGGCCTCGTCGTTCCTGTGGTAAAGGACGCAGACAAAAAGAATCTTTTTGAAATTGCGTCAGAAATCACAAGGCTTACCGAAGCTGCAAGGCAAAACAAGCTAACTTTGAGCGACGTGCAGGGCGGGACTTTTAGCATCACCAATATCGGCTCAATAGGAGGGCTGTTCGCAACGCCCATCATCAACTATCCCGAAGTGGCGATTCTTGGCGTGTACAAGATTTACAAAAAAGTTGTGTACACAGAAGGCAAAATAGAACCAAGAGACTACATGAACGTGTCGCTCACCTTTGACCACAGGGTTTTGGACGGAGCGGTGGCCGCTTCATTTACGAACAGGTTAAAGCAAATTCTAGAAGACGAAAAGCTTCTTCTTTCTTTGCTCTTTTAGGTGTTTTTTTATGGATTATGAGTGTGTTGTGATTGGAGGAGGACCTGGTGGATACGTCGCCGCAATCAGACTTGGGCAACTTGGAAAAAAGGTGGCGCTTATCGAAAAGAACAGGGTTGGAGGGGAGTGTCTCAACTACGGTTGCATACCCACGAAGACAATCATCAATGCAGTGAAACTCGCTGAAAAGGTAAAAAGCATGGCGGGGCGTGGTGTGAACGCACAGCTTTCGCTTAATCTGAAAGAGCTAAAGCAGTGGAAAAATCAGGTCGTGACGCAACTAGTAAGGGGTGTAGAAAATCTGCTTAAATCGAACAAAGTTGAGCTGATTTATGGTGAAGCGAGTTTCGTGGACACAAACACAATTCAGGTTAAACTCAAAGATGGTTCAACAAGAGAAATCAAAACGCAAAACAGCGTGATCGCAACCGGCTCGGTTCCGATTGAACTGCCAGGATTTCCGATCGACCACACCAACATTTTGAGCAACTGGGACATGCTCGAACTTGAGGATATTCCTTCAAGGTTGCTTGTGATAGGCGGCGGAGTTGTTGGAATGGAATTTGCCTTCGCGTTTTCAAAGCTTGGCTCAAAGGTCACAGTGGTGGAGCTCATGGACCAGCTATTACCTGGACAAGACAAGGAAGTTTCGGCGCTTTTGTACGAATCTGCAATAAGCCATGGAATGGAAATTTATCTAAAATCAAAGGCGTTAAGCTGGACAAAAGAGAACGGCACTCTTAAGGTCAAAGTTTTCACACAAGAAGGAGAAGTGGAAAAAGAGTGTGACAAGATTTTGCTTTCGGTCGGAAGAAAACCGTACACCAAGGGGCTTGGGCTAGAAAACATAGGTGTTAAAACCGATGAAAAAGGTTTCATCATCGTGGACGACTGTTTAAAGACAAATATCGAAAACATATACGCAATAGGAGACGTTGTGAGGGGACCGATGCTTGCGCACAAGGCGAGTAGACAAGGTGTTGTGGTCGCCGAAGTGATAGCCGGTCTTAGTTCAAGGTTTGACAACGTTGTGATTCCCGATGCCACATTTACAGACCCAGAAATCGCCTCTGTCGGGCACACGGTTGAATCCGCAACAAAAGCGGGGTATGAAGTTATCGTGGGAAAGTTTCCGTTTGTTGCGCTTGGGAGAGCGGTGAGCGTTGCCGAAACAAAGGGGTTTGTAAAGATAATCGCAGAAAAGTCAAGCGGTGTGATTTTGGGGGCGCAAATCGTCGGCGCAAACGCGTCCGATTTGATAAGCGAGCTATCGCTTGCGATCGAAATGGGAGCAACGCTTGAAGATTTGTCTTCTACAATTCACCCTCACCCAACCTTCCCAGAGGCTTTAATGGAAGCGGCTGAAGCTGCACAAGGAAAGGCTATTCATGTGGTGAACAGACCATGGAGAAAGTGATTGTGTGCGACTTGGGCTACATAGAGTACGCAAAAGCTTGGGAGATCCAAAAAGCGCTTGTTGCAAAAAAAGCGAATGACTCTGGCTTTCCAGACTATCTTTTGCTCGTAGAACACCCGCATGTGATAACGCTAGGGAGAAAGGGCAACACCGAAAACGTTCTTGAGTGGAGCTTACCAGTGTACCACATAGAAAGAGGAGGAGACGTGACTTATCACGGCCCAGGACAGCTTGTGGCTTACCCGATAATCGACCTTACAAAAAGAACGCTCACGCTTAAGGGCTATGTGAGAATGCTTGAAGAGCTTGTGATACAAGCGCTCAACCAGTTCGACATTCAAGCCCAAAGAATAGAAGGACAAACTGGTGTATGGGTTTCAGGAAAAAAAGTCGCAAGCATAGGCGTTGCGGTGGACCACTGGATAACTTTTCACGGCCTTGCGCTAAACGTCAACACTGATTTGAGCTACTTTTACAAAATTAGACCATGCGGTTACTCGCCAAGCGTAATGACTTCGCTTGAAGTGCTACTCGGAAAGAAAGTGGACATGGAGCGCGTAAAGCACGCGTTACTTCAAGCGTTTTCAAAGGTGTTTGACGCCGAACTTTCTTCGATTGGCTTACAAGAGCTCACTGAGCTTTTGCAGAAGGGTGTGACGCTCAAAAATGAGTAAGGAGTGGTGGGTTGAAAGGGAGTTTGTCGACAGAAACCTTGTGGTTGTGAGAGTGAACGACGAAATTCAGCTTTACCAAAATGGCGCACTCACTCAAGACGCTTTGAGGTTAATAAACGAAATCAAGGAAAAGCTTTTTGTAGAAGAGTTCTACGCAGGCGTGTTTGACCCAAACTTTCCAAACGAGCTACATTTTCAGTATCCAACTCAAAAAATCACAAAAAGCGGAAACTACGTAAGGATTTCCATTCCGGCGCGAATGCTTTCGACTAGAAGAGACTTTGTGACCATAAAAAGAAACGAAGACGGCACAATTCTGATCATTCCTTAAAACTTCTTAATAGGTAGTAGACAACACCCAAAAAAACAGCAGCGACTAAGTCTGTTACGGTATACCCCGCGTAAAAAGCGAGATACCCTGAAACCAAAGAGCCAAGAAAAACGCCAACTCCTGAAAGCGCGCTCACAATTCCGAGCATTCCGCCTTGTCTTTCCATTTGCAAAGAATCGAAAACCAAAGAAAACATGGAAACGTAAATGAGAGAATATGCATAACCACCTGAGAGCGCAAAGCTCAAGCCGACTGCGATCGCTAGTTCGTACGAAGCCAAAAAGTAAATCGAAAGAGATGTCGCCACGTAGCCTAACATTCTAAAGGCGAGTCCTCTACGCACCGCGGAAAGCTCTTCTTTTTTGGAAGGCCTACCAGCGATCCTCATCGAGAGCGTCTGAACTACCATCACGAAAAGGTTTACTCCAAGAACAACTCCGTTTTCGAGCCCTTTTTTCACTAGTGATGGGTTAAACGCTGTGTTAAAGATTCCGCTTGAAAAGTTAAAAACGAAAAGCGAAAGATAAAGCAGCGGCGTTTCCCTGTTAAAACTTGTGCGTAACATCCTTACAAAGCCTTTCAAATCTTCTTTTCTTGGTAAATGAAGAAAGAAAGTGGGGTTTGAAAGAAGTCTGCTAATAAATGACGTGCGGTTGAGCGCAAGCGCTCTTCTTTCGATGGGCGGTGTGCTCACCCCCCTTAGCGTAACAAAGACCAAAGCGGTGGAAATCGCACAAAAAGGAGACAAAATAAGAATCACCGAGTTTAAAGAAAAAAATGTGGAGAAAATTGAGCTCACAACGTATCCAAAAACCACACCTGCGCTCGAAAACGCGTTGTATCGCCCAAAAGCTTTGGACCATCCATCCTTTGTCGTGAGTTGCATAATAAGCACGTTTGACGCAGGACCAGCCGCCGCCTGAAAGAAGCTTGCGACGACATAGCTAAAAGCAAGATTGAACAGCGTTGTACTCGAGTACATTCCGATGAGTGAAGCCATAACTCCGAAGTACGAAATTCCCAGTACGAGCCATCTTTCGTTCACTTCGTCAATCAGAATCCCCCAGAAAATCGAAGCTATAACCGTGGCAAGCGTAGCTACCGAAGCTATCACACCATACTGTATCACTGTGCCTCCAACGCTTAACACTTTAAGCGCGACGATCGTGCCAAGCGGCCCAGTTGTCGCCGAGCCAAAAAAAGCGGAGTAAAACCAGCGATCGCTCTTTGCTGTTTTCATTAGCGACACCTAATTACACAGTTCAATACCAGCAATTCTCCTTGAGCCTTTTAGGATGCACACGCAAGCTTCTTTAGAAAGTCTTTTTATAAGCTCTTCTCCAATTCTTAGTTTTTTGAGTTTTCTACTTCTGTCAAGCTTATACCCTCTTGGCTTTGAATATCCACCGATTCTTAAGCCAAAGTCCATCGCTGCAAGAACTATTTTGGACGCACCCATTTCGTGACAAAACCAAGCCGCCCTGTCACCGTCGGTAAACCCGAAAAAGTTTCTCACTTTGCCTATTGGTTTTGTTTGCGTCGTTGGTATTATGCGCGCGCCTTTTTGTACAAGCTTGGGAACCAATTGCGAAATTTTTGTTACATTATCAGCGTGAGCGTGTATCACCAAAATGCTACCGCTTTTGGCGCACCATTCTATAAGCTCGTCACCACCATCCAAATCGGTGACCAAGATGTGTGGAATTAGCGCGCTTTCAAAGAAAGCTCTTGCAGCTCCGTCTGCGCACACCCACACGGAGTCGTCTATTTTAACAACTTTTGGCAAAACTCTGCGCAGACTTGGACCAGCGCCTATAACAGCACACGTTCTTCCATGTATCAGGTCACTAGCTTCTTTCAAAGCGATCGACTCTTCTGGTACAAGTTTGTCTAGCAGAAACGCGGCCTTTTGATCTTCTCGTGGATCGATTTTGAGCTCACGCGTGATTTTTGGATACCACTCGTTCAACCACTCTTCAAGTTTCAAGCCGCACTCCCTTAAGTAAGTTTACGGCGATGTTTAGGAGTTCCGTAGAAAACAATGAGTGTTCGGTTTTTGGTGCAACTCTTTTTATGAGCGAATCATAGTGTCTCATGAGTTCAAAAAGAAAAAGCGCCTCTTTTTCCATTCCGCTGTTCAAATACGGTTGAATTCTTGTTAAGTGTACAAGCATTTCGATCAACGCGGCATCAGCGCGTGTGTAAGGATGGACAGCTCGTTTTAAGCTTTCACCCATTAAACACTTAAACACAAAAACACAACGTTCTTCGCTTTCTTTCTTTTCTTCTTCTACCACTACACCCAACCACGCTAACGCATCACTCAAATAGTAAAAACCATTGAATTCTTTTAGAGTGAGTTCCTCCTTTCGTAACATTGCCCTAAAAAAAGTGCGGGCGTCGTGCACAAAATTCAAAGTGGCACGCGGATCACGCTTAAGGTTTGAATAAGTATGTGTGTCCGTGTAAATTTTTGCGCTCAACTTGTTTGACTGAACGATCACGCCGATAGGCGCTGGAGCGGGTTTTGAGTGTTCGTTCAGTGTGACCATAACGCATTCATAAATCACATTCTCTTCTAAAACACAGCCGAAAAGCTCCATGCATAAAAGACACACTTACATCTATTTAACGATGAACACCGCTTTAGTGTCGGGGTTAGGAAGTGGTGAATACGACAACCAAGCGTGTAAAATCGTTATCCAGCACCATTAGAGAAAATTTTTACCTAGCAATAAACTCAATCCTCAGTTCGTCTCACCAACTGGATAACGAGCGTAAAATGTAAGCGTGGAATCTCTTTACATGCGAAAAGCTGAAAGTTCGCTACAAAATATATCAAAAAGAGTGAAAATTGGACCTTGTCCTTTTTAAAATAGAAATTGCTGTGGAAAGTCTGAGCGCGATTATGGCGTTTGTGATTTGGTACTATGCGTATAGAGCTTACAGATTTCTTTCTTCTGTAAGCCTTCTATTTTTGAGCGCTTCTTTTTTGCTTCTTGCCATAGGTTTAATTTCTCAAGCTGCTTACACATACCTTGCGATGCCGCTTATTGCACGCTATAGAAGCATATTTTTTGGCGAAGGGTACTTGCTTTATTCCGTGTTAAGTCTAGCCGCCTTTCTGATACTCGCTTTTGCTTACTCAATCAACGAAAGACCTGCGACGCTAGCTCCCGCATTTTCTCCATTTAAGAATTTTATCACTTTGCGCGCTTCGTTTAGCTATGTGATTCAGGTCGCCTCAACGATTTTACTCGTTTTTGTGGTCGCAAAGATATTTTCGGAGTACATGACCAAAAAGTCTTCATACTCGTTTTATGTGGGTATGGGATTCACATTTATGGTGGTGCAACAGTTTGTAAGACTCGTTGATATAGATAGTGACGTGTTTTACATAATTTCCTCAATAATTCAGCTTGTTGGCTTTGCATTTATACTTTTTGCGGTGTGGCGGGTAAGTTCGAAATGAGTAGAGAGAAGTATCGCTCAAGAATCAGCATAATCGTTGACGTGTTGAAAGCGATAGGAGAAGAAGGGAAAGACCAAAAGCTCACTCACATTTTGAGCAAAGCGAACATACCTTATTCAAGGCTCACTTCTTTGCTTGAAGAGCTCGAAAAGCTTGAATTCATAAAAAGCGTGGAAAACGAAAACAAAAGGGTATACGTGCTCACACAAAAGGGAAGAAAGTACATCGCAGAGTACGAAAAGTTCAAAAGGTTTTCAGAGGCTTTTGGGCTTAGAATTTAGCTTCCAAAATAGCTTTTCCACTTTTCGTCAACAAGCTTTTTTGTTTGTTCGTCAACCTCTACAACCTCTGGCCACTCTCTTTGGTAACCCTCTTCTTTCCACTTCTTTGTCGCGTCTATTCCTAGTTTTGAGCCAAAGTTGGGTAGTGAAGAAGCGTGGTCGAGCGTGTCGGTCACCGCATTGGGAATCACCACGATGTCTCTTGCAGGATCAAACCTAGTGAGTGTGGCCCAAATCACCTCAGACAAATTTCTTATGTTTACGTCGTCGTCCACCACGATGATCGTCTTAAGAAACATCAATTGTGGCATTCCCCATAAGCCCATCATCACCTTCTTTGCGTGTCCTGGAAACCTCTTTTTGATTGAAACTATCGCAAGATTTGTGAAAACGCCTTCAGGAGGAAGATAAAGGTCAACGATCTCAGGAAACAGCAACTTAAGAGGATAAGAGAACACTTCTTGCGCGGCTTCCGCCAAAAAAGCGTCTTCCTGAACTGGCTTTCCCACAACGGTTGTAAGGTAAACCGCATCCGACCTTCTTGTTACACATTTCAGCTCAAACACCGGATAAGGCTCTTTGGGCGTGTAGTATCCTGTGTGGTCGCCAAATGGTCCCTCGAGCCTGTACTCTCCGGGTTTTACCACACCTTCAAGAACAATTTCCGCACGCGCAGGAACCTCTAAATCAACTGTTTCACACTTTACGAGCTCAACCCCTTTTCCCTTTATAAAACCAGCAAAAAGGTACTCGTCGATTCCTTCGGGAACTGGTGCAACACCCGCAAATATCGTAGCTGGGTCTGCGCCTATCACCACAGCGACTTCTAAAGGCTCACCTCTTTTTTCCGCCTCTTTGTACGCAAAGTTACTCGGTCTGTGTAACTGCCAGTGAATCGTGGCTTCTCTCTTTCCAAAAATCTGCATTCTATAAATCCCTATGTTCGTTTTTCCTGTGTCTACGTTTTTTGTTATCACAAGCGGAAAAGTTATGAATTTACCACCATCTTTTGGCCATACCTTTAGAATAGGAAAATCCTCAAACGAAGGATCGTTTGTGTCCACCACTTCCTTTACAGGGCCACTCTTTACCCTCTTTGGAGCAACGTCTGTAAGCTCTTTAAGACGCGGAATCGCTTTAACAGCCTCAAGAATACCGCGAGGAGGTTCTAGCTCAAAAAGTTTTCTGAATTTCTCGCCAATTTCCGCATAATCTTTAACTCCGAGCGCAAGACAAACCTGTTCATGAGAAGCGAACGCATTGCCAAGTACATGTATCGAAAACCCTTTCACGCGCTCGAAAAGAAGCGCCTTACCAAGCTTCATCGAAACCGCCCTTCTTAAAATTTCGGCGATTTCGAGCTCGGCGTTCACTTCTGTTCGTACTCTAACAAGTTTGTTGTGTTCTTCTAATAGTGAGATGTATTCGTGTAAATCTTCGACCATCGCTTTTATTTGTCGTGCACTTGTAATTAATCGTTGTGTATAAATGAGTTTCACTTAAATTCACGCGTGTTCTAATTTCTTGCATGACAGCTTGTTCAACGCTCGGTTTGTTCGGTTCCTCGGCTGAAGAAAGGGCCAAGTTCGCTTCTTTGTTTGCAAAAAAATCTGAAAGCCAAGCGCTTGAGATTTACCACAGAAAGGGTGTGGTGCAGAATCTGCTCAACCCTTTAAGCTACCCAGAGAAAGTGGCACATTTCGCAAAAGCGCTCACTTTGTGCGACTTTGCGTTCGTTTTTTTGCCAGACACAGGAAGAGTCACATGGCAAGAAGCGGAATCGGTTTTGGGACTTTACTGCGCAAACGTGAAAAAGGGATTTTTCGTTTACAAAAAAGGGTTGTATCAGCGCGAAAGGCTTGACGCTCTTTTCGCACAAACCGCAAAAGGATACGAACACATAGAGTATTCATCCTTTGATGAGCTCAAAAGACTAAACCTGGATGAACTTTGTAAAACATATGAGACAGAACAAAAAGAGACTGTGATAAGTGTGGACAACAGCTTTAACGTAAAAGGTGTAGGACTTGTCGCGCTTGGATTTGTGATCAGAGGCTCGGTGAACGTTCACGACGAGCTAAGTTTGTCTAATGGCAAAACAGTAGAAGTGAAAAGCATGCAAGTGATGGACGAAGACGTGGAACAGGCCAAAGCGGGTACAAGAGTGGGGCTGGCTTTAAAAGGCACAACGGAAAAAGAGCTGGAACAACTCGCTTTTTTGGTAAAGAACGACGTGTTTTCACAAGATTTGAAAACAAAGTTAAACGTTTTGCCCCAGTACAAAAAGCGCACGAGTGAACTCAACAAGGTTCACGTTGCGCTTGCAGGCCAGCTCATATCGTGCGAGCTCAAAAACGAAAACCATGAAATCGCACTCAAAACGGCCGTGGCAATACCTAAGAGTTTGACCCAAGCGGTGGTTTTTGACCTTGACCAAAAACCGGGTTTACTAAGAATCGTCGGACAGGCCAATTTCGTTTAGTTTATAAAAGTGGTTGTAGTTACCAACTTGAGTTGCCAGAGAGCGTTGAAACCCTACTAGCACACGACAAGTGGGATTGGGACACACAAAGCCATATAAAAATCGTAGATCAAGAGCTTTGTAGAAAGTGTGAAAGCAAGCCTTGTCTTATCGTGTGCCCGGCACGCGTTTACACTTGGGAAAAAGACCACATTGCGGTGAACTACCAAGCGTGCTTGGAGCTACGTGCGTGTTATGTTGCGTGTCACGAGTTTGGAAATGGCGCGATTCAGTGGAACTATCCACGTGGTGGAAAGGGTGTGATTTTTAAGCTGGGTTAACTGGAAGACAAGCTAATTAGTAGGTTGAGTGGTATTATTGTGAGACAAAATGGTATCCACTGTGGGCTATCCGCTTGACACTCACCCAAACTACTGGAAAGAAGCAGAAAAGATCAAAGGTAGCGTTCTTGTGAAAAGAGGATTCGCGCACATGCTCAAACACGGTGTTGTGATGGACGTGACAAACGTCGAACAAGCTCAGATCGCGGAAGAAGCAGGCGCTGTGGCGGTGATGGTGCTCGACAAGCTTCCTTATGACGTGCGCAAGGCGGGAGGGGTCGCAAGGACTGCGAGCCTTAGAATCATCGAAGAGGTGATGGACCACATAACCATTCCTGTTATGGCAAAGTGTAGAATTGGACACACATATGAGGCTAAGGTTCTTGAATCGATAGGAGTGGACATGATAGACGAGTCGGAGGTGCTCACACCCGCAGACGAAGAAAGGCACATTTGGAAGTGGGAGTTCAAAACACCCTTTGTAAACGGAGCGAGAAATTTGGGTGAGGCATTAAGAAGAATAGTTGAAGGAGCGTCGATGATGCGCACAAAAGGAGAACCAGGAACGGGAAACGTCGCAGAAGCGGTAAAGCACTTTAGACTCCTTAAAAGAGAAATCTCAGAAATCAGAGCGCTTTACCTTGAAGGCGACTACCAAGAGCTTGTTCTCAAGTCAAGACAGCTACAGGTTCCGCTCGACGTGGTGGTTGAAACCGCAAGGCTAAATAGGCTACCCGTTGTGAACTTTGCGGCTGGCGGAATAGCCACACCAGCCGACGCGGCGCACATGATGCTTCTTGGCGCCGACGGGATATTTGTGGGTAGCGGAATTTTCAAGTCAAAAGACCCTCTTGAAAGGGCAAAGGCAATAGTTTTGGCGACCGCACACTACGATGATCCAAAAGTTGTGGAAGAAGCTCAAAAAATGGTGGATGAAACCAAGTCGATGGAGGGACTGGATCAACAGTCCATGGTGTTCAGGATGCAGGAGCGTGGCCAGTGATGGTGGTAAACATCGGTGTGCTCGGCTTTCAAGGCGACATCGAAGAACACGTGGAAGCTTGGCGCAACGCCAGCGAAGAGCTTGGGGTTAAGACAAACGTGCTACTTGTCAAAAAGGCCGAGCAAGTAAAACAAATCGACGCGATATCGATTCCAGGCGGAGAAAGCACGGTGATAGGCTCACTCAGTGAAAGGATGCGCGTCATGGGAGCTCTCAAAGAGGCGATTCTCGGAGGAATTCCAACGCTTGGTACATGCGCGGGCTTGATCGTTCTTGCAAAAAGATCAAAGGACGCGGTGGTCACCGAAAAGACGCAGCCATTACTCGGCGTGATGGACGTTGAAGTTGAAAGAAATCACTTCGGGCGTCAGAACGACTCATTCGAAGCGGACTTGAAAATTCCTGTGCTTGGCGAAAAGCCTTTTAGGGCGGTTTTTATCAGAGCGCCGATAATCACACGCACCGGACCTGGCGTCGAAGTTCTCGCTGAGATGGAAGATGGCATCGTTGCTGCGCGCCAAGCGAACATTGTGAGCACCGCGTTTCACCCTGAGCTTTCTGGCGACACGCGCTTTCACAAATACTTTTTAAAAGATGTAGCAAAGCTGGTTTGAGGGGGCTTTAGTGCTAATCGGCGTGGTGCTACTTGCGGACTCGCCCGAAATTTCTAGCAGGGTTCAGGCTACTCTTGCAGTCTCAAGAGTGCTACCAGGTCTTAGTGAACTCAGGTACGAAATCGTAAGCAAATCAATAGTCGCAAGACTGCTTAACCCCACATATGCCGCGGTGGCCACGCCCAAAATTCTTGAAGACGCTTCCCAAGAGTTCGCTCAGCTTTCAAAAAAGTTTGAAAGGGTGATTTTTTTACGAGGCGACTCAGATCTTGGTATAGTCGAGCACAGCCTTTTACACGAATTAGGCCACATCTCGTATTTCTCGCTTTACCCAGAAAAGGTGGAAGAAAGAAGGCAGTTTTACTCTAAGCTGAAAAAAGCGATCGAATCGAATTCAAAACTTTCGTATCTTATGACCAAAGCTCACTCTATCACAGAGTTCAACCCAAAGGCGCGCGTTTTTCTCTCTCTTGAATCTGACGAGCTTTACGCCAATCGCTTTGCTTACAACTACAACACCGACAGACTCGCTTACCGCAGGCTTATGGATAGAGAGCTTTTTGCCGCAAAAAAGGCTTGGGAAAGATTTGGCTTTGGTAACCAGTTTGACATAGCGTTTCACATGGTGATAGTTGATATGCACGCGCGCGTGCTTGACACTCCTTGGCTGGCTGAGCTACCCGCACACCACCGCTGGCTTTTGCCTTACACAACGGCTGTTGTGGACGCGCTCGACAAAGAAGACGCACCAGCGCTTTTCGCAAGGCAGCTTTTGCTTTTTAATGCGCTCAACCGCTGGACGGAAACCACAGAAGAAGAGATCAAAGCCGCCATGTCATAGTTTTTTGGGGTTTACGCGCAACCAGAATAAGAAGGCCCCCCATCATTCTTGTGATCATGTGCACTTCTTCAAACCTTTTTTGAACCAACGCTTTTAGCTGCGAGTTTTTGGGTAACTTTGTGTAAGTCGTGTGTAGCACTTTGTAGTGCTTCCAGAACCTAGGCGCAAAAAGCATAGCCATCACTGGCACTAGATAGTGCCAGTAAAAGCCTATTAGCGCTCTTGCGACCACGTTGTCTGGTTTTGATATGTCCACTATGAGCAAAACTCCTTGAGGACTCAAAACTCTTGCTAGTTCATCGAGCGCGCTTTCCATGTCTTTCGAATCTCTGAACGAAAAGCCCATCATGATGCCATCAAAACTTTGGTCTTTAAAAGGAAGCTTTTCAAAAACAGCTCTTACGTAATCCTGAGCGAAACCACGTGTCCTTTTTTTTGCGGTTTCTAGCATAACCCAAAGCGCGTCCATAAGAACAAGCTTTGCGTCCGGATACACCTGTTTTAAAACTTCCGCCATCACGCCAGGTCCACATCCAGCATCGAGAATTCTTTCTCCTCCTTTGAACGCGATCTTAATACCCGTTTTCCTCCATTCGATGTCTTTTCCAAAAGACATCACTTTGTTCATCTTGTCGTAAACAGGCACAAGCGAGCCCAACGCTTCTTCGACCACTTTGCGCCAGCTATCGCCCAAACCGCCTACCACTAGCGACACCTTAGCTGCGCGTTTGCGCGCGCAATATCACCTTTTTTGGTGGAATTAAAGACTTCAGAAAAAGACGCGAAAATAAAAAGAAGGACAACAAAGATCCTTTCGTAAAGCGCGTAGTTTGTGACGAAAACACACAAGGCAAGAAGCGCAAGACACAAAAGAGTGGACAACACACCCGCTAGGTGGAACCAAAACCTTTTTTCGGGTTGCGCTTTGTGATAGCTCACAACCTCATAAAGAAGTGTTGGTTCGATCTTCGCCTTTCCCGCTAGATAAAAGCCACTTATTCGTATTCCTGTGAGCTCTGCGACAAGCGCGTGACCGAAAGGGTGTGCGAAAAGAACGTTCAAACCAACGCAAAAAAGTAGCGCGAATAGCCGAATTTCTCCTTTGGTGTACACGCCAGCGAAAACCGCGACCAAAAAAGAGAAAATCACAAACAAAAACAAAACTTCTGGACGTGCGAGTTTTATTGGTAGCTTAGTGTGTAGTTTTGAAAACGTGTAATTCCTGAGCTGGTTCAACTCTTCTAAAGTTTTTACGTCACCGTTTTTTGCAGCAGAAATCTCAATCTTTTTTAGCGCTTTTAGACAAAGCGCTGGGTTTTGCTCGGCTAGAAGCCTTAAGCTTTCAAAACTCAACGCTGTCAACTTCGATTAGCATGTACTCAGAGTAAGACGCCAAAAGCTCGCCTTCTACACCCAACGCCTTTACGGTGTTTTTCGCGCTTTCGATATACGAGCGATTAAGCCTAATCGCAAACTCAAGCGCTTCTTTCAAATTCATTTCAAGCATAAGCGAAGATATCACGTTTGGTCTGTTTCTGTGTAAGTCATTACCCGTGCTCTTCGGCTTGTCTGCAAAAAGTCCTAGCGCGTTAAAGTAATCGTCCCTAATTTGAAAGGCCATACCCAAGTTTCTTCCGTATTCTCTGAGCAAATCCACATCGTTTGGATGCGCGTTGCTCACAAGCCCCCCTATCGCAGCAGACGCGCTGATCAGCGAAGCAGTTTTTAACCTCACAACCTCAAGATAATCGTTAAGCTCTAGCACAGAACCGCTTGCCTGAGCCTCAAAATCGCGCGCCTCTCCTTCGCACATGTCCATCGCGGCGCGCGCTAGCTCCTTTATCGCATCCTCCCCACAACTTGCGCTTAATTCGATGGCTTTCGAAATGAGCAAATCTCCGCTCAGAACGGCAAACTCTTCACCAAAAAGCTTGTGAACGGTTACCACACCTCTTCTCAAATCGTCCTTGTCGATAAGGTCATCGTGAATCAGAGAAGCGGTGTGAATTAGCTCCACCGCAACAGCTGCTTCAATTGTCTTTGCGTTTATTCCGTTTGTGGCGTAAGAACCAAGCAAAACCAACGCTGGTCGGACAAGCTTTCCACCAGCTTTAATAAGATGAAGGCTTGCCGTGCTTAGTTTTGTGTCACGAAAGTTGTTGAAACCCATGTTTGAAAGCCTTTTTTCAACTTCTTCCAAGCCCTCTTTCACTTGAAGCGGTAGAGTTAGCGGAAGTTGCAAAGCCAAGACCTATTTGTTTTTGCTCTTCTACAGTTATAAGCGCTTTGACATTTAAAATTTATTTGAGAATTACCTTAATTAAAATTAAAAAAGGAACCAAAAGTGACTAAAAAGATTTTAATAAGAGCTTTAGAAGCTTAATTTTTTAAATAAATGCTTAAATGCATTGATGTGTTCTTAAGGGACATGCACACACCAAGCACACAAGCGGAAGAAATAAGAAAAAGATTCGAGCAAAACGGCGTTTTACACTTGGATCTTTGGTTCACAGACGTTCGAGGTAGCCTCAAACACGCAACGATGGAAACCACTGAAGTCGATGAAATATTCGTGACGCAGGGTGCGGCAAAGCTTGATGGTTCAAGCATTCCAGGCTTTACCGAAATTTACGAATCGGATTTGGTACTCAAACCCGATTGGAAGACGTTTGCGCTTCTTCCGTGGTTCAGTGCAACCGCGAGGGTGATAACCGACGTTTACCGAGGATTTATGGAAGGCCGGCTTGAGCGCGACCCGCGCTACGTCGCGCAAAAAGCGGAAGAGACACTCGTAAACGAAGGATACACGCATTCGTACTGGGGACCTGAACCAGAGTTCTTTGTGTTTGATGAAGCTAACTATAAAAGCGAGGCTTACGAAGCTTACTTTAAAGTGAGTTCGAAAGAGGCCAATCCGCGTAGCGATACGCAAAAGTACGTACTCAAAACAAAGTCCGGCTACTACCCGGCAACGCCCGCAGACTCTCTTATGACGTTCAGAACAACGGTTGTCGAAATACTCGAAAAGAACTTTGGCTTTCGCGTTGAAGCACACCACCACGAAGTGGCGGCAGCCGGTCAGTGCGAAGTGGATTTCAGATTTGGAGGACTCACCGAAACCGCCGATAGGCTTCAAACTCTTAAGTATGTCGTGAAAAACGTGGCGGTGAACATGGGCTATGTCGCCACGTTTATGCCGAAACCAATTTACGGCGATAACGGCTCTGGAATGCACACCCACCAAAGTGTTTGGAGAAACAGCGAAAACCTGTTCTACGACGCTAACGACGAGTACGCAGAACTCAGCCAGTTTGGTCGTTACTATATAGGAGGGTTGTTGGAGCACAGCAGGGCGCTAGCCGCCTTCGTTGCGCCGACCACCAATTCTTACAAAAGGCTTGTCCCAGGTTACGAAGCACCAGTGTACATAGCGTGGAGCAAAAGAAACAGGTCTGCGGCGGCAAGAGTTCCTGTTTATCACAAAGGGGTTCCAGCGGCAAAAAGAGTGGAGTATAGACCACCAGACCCTAGTTGCAACCCATACCTTGCTTTTGCCGCGATGCTTATGGCGGGTTTGGACGGCGTAAAAAAGAAAATCGAGCCGGGCGACCCAGTTGACGAAAACATCTACCACCTTTCACCAATCAAAAGGGAAGAGCTCGGAATAAAGGAGTTGCCTGGTAGCCTTAAAGAAGCGATAGAAGAGCTAAAGTCAGACGACACTTTTCTCAAAGGCGTTTTTCCGAAATCGCTCTTAGACGCGTACATCGAACTGAAAACACAAGAGTGGAAAGAAGAATCGCTCAGACCAACACCTTTCGAGTACTACCAGTACTTTGATTCCTAAAAAATGGTTATGGGGGTTTGAAACCGCCCATAAACCCTTTTTATACTATTTCGCCCACTGCGTAGTTCGGTTTTATTTGAGTTATTTTGATTTTCACTGTATCTCCCTGTTTTGCGTTGGGCACAAAAACCACGTATCCTTGGATACGTGTGACGCCATCTCCTCTTTTGCTAACTTCGCTGATTGTCACTTCGACTTCGTCGCCCACTTTTACGGGTTTTGGTGCGAAACTCCTACCAAAACCCCGGTGTCTGGGTTGCCTTTCGTTTTCTTTTCCTTCTTCCGACAAAGCCTTCCGTACCTTTCCTTATGTTTTTATTCTTTAAACGTCTTATAAGCTTTATCAACGAGAGACGAAGATGTGCAAAAAGGATTATATTACACCTAAAAAAGTGCATTCACCAAATGAACGAAATATCAATTCGAGAGTTGCACACCATCGAAGAGCTTTCAATGGCCGAACAAGTTCAAAAGCTAGCTTGGGGAATGCCCGACATCATGGTCACGCCAAAGGAAATCATGAGGGCAATAGCGAGTAATGGTGGGCTTGTTCTTGGCGCTTTTTACGGAGAAAAAATGGTCGGAATGAGCCTTTCTTTTGTGGGTCGACGAAAAAACAAGCTTTACATGTACTCTCACATGACAGGAGTTTCTCGCGAGTACCAATCTCAGGGTGTAGGTTATTTGCTAAAGCAGAAGCAGAGAGAGCTTTCGCTCAAAATGGGCTATGAGCTTATAGCGTGGACTTTTGACCCGCTTATCGCGCGAAACGCACACTTTAACATGAGCAAGCTAGGAACAATAACAAGGACATACCTCAGAAACTACTATGGCGAGATGAATGACGAAATAAATTTCGGGCTTGACACAGACAGGGTGATCGCCGAGTGGTGGAGCGAGCGTTCAGTTGAAAGCGCAAGAAAGCACGCTTTAAGCGATTTAGAAGACTGTCATTACGCGATAGAAAGCACAGATTCACAAGGTGATTGTAAAAGCTGGAGCGTCGATCCAAACGCAAAAAAGGTTTTGGTGCAGATTCCAAGTGACATCGTGGCGCTAAAAAGGGTAGACCTGAAAGCCGCACAACGCTGGAGGCTTGCTACACGTGAGGTGTTTGAAGAATATTTTAAGGCGGGATATGCCGCGCTCGCTTTCTTGAAGCTGAACGGCAGACTTTACTACGTTCTTGCGAAAGCGCAACTTCCCGAGAACGTCTTTTCTGAGTAATTGTACATACGTCAAGCCTATATACTGTTATAATTTGCGTGTTATTGAATCATGCTATTCGACACTATCGAAGGTTTTGCGCTTCTTGTGTTTTTCGCCCTAGCGGCGGTTGTGGGATTAATAGCTGAGATTATACCGAACTTCTTTACCAAAAAGCGCGAAACTCCAGAAAAGCTCATGCCTTTTGAGTCGGGCGAAGACCCCGTTGGAACGGCGAGGATAAGGTTTCGCGTGCACTATTACGTGTTCGCCGTAGCATTCGTGGTTTTTGACATAATCGCGGCGTTTGCGATACCTTGGGCGATAAGCTGGAACATGGTCGACTGGATTCCAGTGATTGCGCTCTTTTTGGGAATGCTTGTGGTTGTGGGTTATTACGCGCTAAAGGGTGAGCTAGAGTGGGTTTAGCCACATCGTTCTTGAGTTTTGTCGAAGGAAGTGTGTTTTTAAGGGCGCTTGTGAGCGCGATCGCGGTTTTTATCGTCGCAAGCCTCGGCTCGTTAATCGAAATCTACATCGAAAGAAAGCTTTGGGCAAGAATAATGTCTCGCTACGGGCCCACCGAAGTGGGAAGGTACGGTTCGCTTCAGCTCTTTGCGGATGCGATAAAACTTGTGGTAAAGGAAGACTTTACCCCGCTTGGTGCGGACAAGCCACTTTACAACGCGGTTCCTGTGATCGGCGTGGCCACAACTTTCGTCGCACTCATGGTCATTCCCTTTGATTACACGCTGTCACTGCTATTTCCAAAATCGCTCAATCCGCAACTTTTTGTTTTTTCGAACTTTGAGCCGTCTCTTTTGGTGGCCTTCGCGTTCTTTGCGCTTGAACCCATACTCGTTCTTCTTGGTGGATGGGCTGGTGGGAGTAAGTACACGCTTGTGGGCGGATTTAGGTCGGCCGCTCAGCTAATTAGCTACGAAATTCCGATTATTCTCACATTTTTGAGTGTGGTCGCGCTGACAAAAAGCATGAACATTTTCACAATAGTGCTGGATCAGGCGCACTCCTTCCCGTTTGCACTACTTGAATTTCCTGCATTCATCCTTTTTCTTATTTCACTCTTAGCCGAGCTTGAGCGCACACCTTTCGACTTGACAGAAGCGGATTCAGAGCTTGTGGCAGGTTGGAACACCGAGTACGGTGGTGCGAAATTTCTTCTGGTTTACCTTAACGAGTATCTCAGGGCTTTCACGGGTTCTGCGATACTCGTGTGCCTTTTTCTTGGTGGTTGGTTAGGACCTGCGCCCATCCCTGCGATCGTTTGGCTTTTTTTGAAGACCATCCTTGTTTTCACGCTACTCGTTTGGATCAGAGCGGCTTACCCACGTGTGAGAATCGACCAGATGCTCAACTTGGGTTGGAAGTACTTGGTGCCTCTGAGCGTGGTTTGGCTACTAGTCACGCCGTTTATCGCAATGGCCGCGCTGTCACACGGACTCTTGATTTTGAGGTGAACGCGCGTGAACACGCTCGATTTGGCTTTTTATGCGATTTCAGTGATAACCTTTTTGTCCGCGCTAGGCGTGGTCGTAATACGAGACATCGTAAGGGCTGCGACCGCGCTCATTTCCGCGCTTGCTTCAGTTGCAGCCTTGTTTGTGCTACTAGGTAGCCTCTTTCTTTCGATGGTTCAGCTACTCGTTTACGCTGGCGCGGTGACTGTGATAATACTTTTTGGTGTGATGTTCACAAGACGAGAAGAGCTACCGAGTAGGATTAGACAGCTCACGAAAAGCGAAAACTTGCTTTACCTTGTGATGTGTGTTCTTCTGTTTTTGCTAATACTGAGCTCGACCACGACGCTTGGAAGCTTACAAACAACGCTCACGCAGGTGGGAATTTCCCAAATAGCCGCATCGCTTTATGTCGAGCTAAGAGGCGCGATGTACGCGCTAGCTGGTCTTATCGCGGCTTCGGCAATAGGCTCGATATACCTTGTGAAAAAAGACAAAAAAAGGGGTGGTGGCAGTTGATCGGCTTTTACCAAGTGGTTGCGCTATCCGCTACGCTTTTTTCAGTTGGTGTGTACGGCGTGCTCACCTCTAGAAACGCTGTAAGGATGCTCATGTCGATCGAGCTCATCTTAAACTCAGCAAACATCGACTTTGTCGCGTACTCCGCGTTTACGGGCGTTGCGCAAGGGCTTGCGCTTGCGATGATAGGAATAGGCGTCGCCGCAGCGGAAGCGGCAATAGGAATCGCGATCGTGCTAGTTGTAGACAAGCTGTTTAAGACGATCGACCTTGATAAGATCAAGGAGTTGAGGGGATAGCGGTGAACTTGCTACACTACGCTTGGCTTATACCCGTTTTCCCTCTTGTTCTTTCCCCAATCCCGCTACTTTTTGGTAAGAGAATGGCGCATGGTGGGGGGTTTGTCGCGATAGCCTCTCTTACGCTTTCCACGATTCTTTCACTAGCGCTGTTTTTTGTGAAAAAGCCACTTCCGTACTACTCGACGCTACACTGGGTTTCATCAGGCGTGTCCTATATAGACCTTGGGATATACGTGGACCACCTGAGTGAGCTCATGAGCGCGCTCACCGCTTTTATTTCCCTGTTGATACTCGTTTACTCGCTCGAGTACATGGGACATGAGGAAGGGCTTCCGCGCTACTGGACTGAGATGATGGTGTTTTCTGGCTCGATGATGGGCCTTGCTCTTGCTGGCACGATTATAACGATGTACGTTTTTTGGGAGCTAGTGGGTGTTTGTTCTTATCTTTTGATAGGCTTTTGGTACACAAAACCCGAAGCCGCGGCCGCCGCAAAAAAGGCTTTTGTGGTAACACGGGTCGGCGATGTGGGTTTTCTTGTGGCGCTTGTGATACTTTATTTGAACGCGCACACGCTCAGCCTTCCTTCTCTTCTTTCAAATCCGTCTTCTCTTGTGATTTCGCCAGTGGTCAGAACGACGATCGCTCTTGGGATATTCGTCGGCGCAATAGGAAAGTCCGCGCAGCTTCCACTGCACACTTGGCTTCCAGACGCGATGGAAGGACCTACGACCGTGAGCGCACTCATCCACTCGGCGACAATGGTTGCCGCAGGCGTTTACCTTGTGGCAAGGCTTTATCCACTGTTTCAAGTTTCGCCTTATGCGCTTGAGGTTGTGGCGCTGGTCGGCGCTCTCTCCGCTTTTCTTGCGTCCACAATGGCGCTAGTTTCTTACGACTTAAAAAGAATTCTCGCGTACTCAACGATGAGCCAGCTTGGTTATATGATGGCCGGTCTTGGAGTTGGCGCGTTTGGCGCGTCGATGTTCCACTTGCTTAACCACGCGATTTTTAAATCGATGCTTTTCCTTTCGGCTGGCGCGGTTCTTCATGTACTTGGGGGTGAAAGAGACATTCGCAAAATGGGCGGGCTTTTCCGCAAGATGAAAGTGACAAGTCTTGCTTTTCTTTTTGGCGCTTTGGCGCTTAGCGGCATATTTCCGTTTAACGGCTTCTTTAGCAAAGACGTGATAATCGGGGCGGCTTACCGCTATGGCTTGACAACGGGCGACTATCTCGTATACGCTTTGACGCTTGTCACCGCCATTCTCACTGCGTTTTACATCTTCCGCGCGTTCTTTATCGCGTACGTTCTACCTCCAAAAGTGGAAAGACAGTTTGAGGTACACGAAGTGCCACGTGTAATGACCGTTCCTATGGTCACGCTCATGGCACTCACGCTGATCACAGGATGGCTGTGGACTCCGTTTGACGATGTGTTTCAACCGTACGTGCTGTACTCTGACGCACTTCCCTTGACTCAAGAGCCTACGCTAGTGCTCAGCGTTTCTACGCTTATTGCTTCACTTGCTGGAATCTTTGTGGCTTACAGCGTGTACCCAAGAACTTGGATAAAGCCTGAGCTTGTGGAAAAAACCTCACTAGGCCGCGGAATTCGCACACTTCTTGAAAAGGGGTACTACTTCGATGCGTCTTACAATGCGTTTGCAAGAGGGGTTACGAGCGGTTGGTGCGCGCTACTCGACTTCTTTGATAGAAGAGTGATCGACGGTGTGGTGAACGGAATCGCGGCTGCAACGCTAAAGCTTGGTCAAAGAGTGAGAAAAATCGAAACCGGCCGCGTAAGAAACTACGCAGCAGCGGTGGTTTTGGGTGTGATTGTGATTCTTGTCATTTTGGTGGTGGGCTGAATGGATTTTGTGGTTTTGAGCGTTTTCTTTCCTCTGGTTACGGGGTTTGCTTTGCTTTTTGTAGGTGCAACAAAAAGGGGTGATGCGATAGCCTTTCGATTTGCGCTTGTGAGTTCGGCTGTCACTCTGCTACTTTCTTTGTTTGTGCTTTTGTCCTATGGACTAAACCCATTAAAGTGGCAATTCGGGGAGTTTTCGGAATACTCAAGCTACGCGTGGCTTCCTCAACTTGGGATAAACCTCACTTTTGGAGTTGACGGAATAAGCGTTCCGCTGGTCGTTCTTACAACTGTGACAACGCTTTGCTCAGTTCTTGCGTCCAAAAACACGATAACACAAAGACAGGCGTTTTACTACTCGTTGCTACTTATCACGGAAAGCGGTGTGCTCGGCGTGTTCACTTCGCTCAACTTGTTCGTTTTCTTCATCTTTTGGGAAATCGTGCTAATACCCATGTTCTTTCTTATAGGTGTTTGGGGTGGGGGAAGAAGGGAATACGCGGCGTACAAGTTTCTGATTTACACTCATGTTGGAAGCGTGGTGATGCTCATCGGAATATTCCTTGCGTATTTTTCAACAAACTCGTCCACATTTGACTTGGTCGTGATTTCCAAGGCTCTTTCAAGCGCGTCCTTTCCTCAGAGCCTAAAGAGTGCGATCTTTGCAACGCTAGTTTTTGGTTTCTTTGTGAAAATGCCGATCTTTCCGTTTCACACCTGGCTTCCAGATGCGCACGTCGAAGCGCCAAGTCCTGTGAGCGTGATTCTTGCGGCGTTGCTACTCAAGATGGGCGGGTATGGGCTTATCCGGTTTGCGTTCGAGATGATCCCAAGCGTCGCCCAAGCATATGCGCACTGGCTTCTTATTCTAGGTTTGGTGAGCGCGCTTTACGCGTCTTTTGTGACTTTTAGGCAGGTTGACGTAAAGAGAATGGTCGCGCTTTCGAGCATAAGCCACATGGGCTTTGTGCTCATCGGTGTGGCTTCTCTTACACCTATTGGGCTTGTTGGCGCGGTTTTTCAAATGTTTAGCCACGGTGTCATCATCGGCTCTTTGTTCCTTCTTGCAGGGTTTATCGGGGAATCCACGGGAACAAGAGACATACCAAAGCTGAGCGGACTCGCACACCTCATGCCAAAACTAGGAGGGTTCATCACTTTTGCTTCTCTTGCAGCCGTTGGACTACCAGGCTTAAGCGGGTTTGTTGGAGAATACATGATAATCACAAGCGCGCTATCCGTGAACGTTTACGCGGGTATTTTGACAGCCACGGTTCTTGCGATAACCCTCGGTTACTTCACTTGGATGCTACAAAGGGTGGTGTTCTCTGAGCCTTTAAAAGGCATACATTTTCACGATCTTTCGGGTAGCGAGCTCATCTCTCTTTCGATATTCGCGATTTTTATAATCGCGCTTGGCGTTTACCCGCTGATACTGCAGTCTTACATAGCGCCAAGCGCACAGCTGATCGTGAAGCTTGCGGGATGGTGAGTCACATGAACATTTCACCCGAATTCTTACCTGTGCTCGTTTTGGCGTTTGGCGCGCTTTTGTTGTTCTTACAAGACGTGCTACTAGAAGATGTCACGCTGAGTCGCTTGATCAGCATAGCACTGCTCTTGTGCACAACCGTGCTTTCGCTACTTCTTATTCAGTCACACTCTCACGCTTACATCGCCGGCGACTCTTTCTTGTTCGACTCTTTTTCGCAGATTTTCGGCGTGGTTTTTAGTCTTTCCGCGCTCCTTGTAGTGCTCACAGATTCACAGTTTTTAAAAAGGTTGAGTAGCCCGTTTGAGTTCTATGTGCTTGTGGTTCTTGCGACACTCGGAATGTACTTTGTCGCCGCTTCGACAAACCTTATCGCGCTTTTTGTCGCGTTCGAAATGTCGACTGTTGCGACTTACGCGATGACGCTTTTTGATAAGAACAATCCACACTCCGCCGAAGCGGCGATAAAGTTCTTTGTGGTGGGCGCGCTTTCTGCGGGAATCATTTTGTACGCGATATCTCTTGTTTATCTTGCAACTGGAAGCATCGATTTGAAGCCTAGCTTCGCGCTCATTTCTCCTAGTGCGTCAAGACTGCTAGCGATAGGCTTTGTTTTGCTCATAGTGGGGTTCGGATTTAAGGTTGCGGCAGTTCCCTTCCACCTCTGGCTTCCCGACACCTACGATGGTGCGCCGTACGCGACAACCACTTACCTTGCGAGCGCGTCCAAAGTGATGGGTTTTGCCGCGCTTTTAAAGATATTTCTCACAATGGGACCGAGCGTGCAAGCGCTTTCACACTTAGAGTGGCGTGTTTTGTTTGCGGCGCTGTCCATTGTCACGATGAGCGTAGGGAATCTCGCGGCGCTCGTTCAAACAAGAGTAAAAAGAATGCTCGCTTACTCAAGCATTTCGCAATCCGGCTACATCCTCATAGGGCTTGCGCTAGCTTCAAGCTTCTCCTACGCGGTTTTGATATACTTTGTGTTGAGCTACGCGGTGTCAAAGGCTGGGTCGTTCATCGTCGCGGATTATTTCGAAACAAAGTTTGGGGCTAGCACCTTTGACGACTATGCATGGCTTGGTAGGGTCGCGCCACTGAGCGCGTTTTCAATGTCGATTTTTCTGCTCAGTTTAGCGGGAATACCTCCTTTGTCGGTTTTTGTCGCCAAATTCTTCATGTTTTACGCGGCGGTGAAAGCCGGTGGCGCTTGGATATGGCTTGCGGTGGCCGGTGTTCTAAACAGCGCGCTCAGTCTTTATTACTACGCACGACTCATCAAAAACATGTACATGGGCGTGGCAAACAAACAACCACGAGAGCAAGCTTTCCAAGAGTCGATTTCGCACGTCGTGCCTATAGCGATTTCTCTTGCGCTCACAATAGCGCTAGGGCTTGCTGAAGCTCCAATTTTAGGAGCTTCGCAACACGCGATAAACTCGCTTTACCAGCAAATCTTAACGCACCCATAGAAGATTTTATTACAAGCTTCCGACTAAAATTAGAAAGACAATTGATCGTACTAACAAACGACGATGGCATAAGAAGCCCGGGGTTGCTTGCGCTCTACCGAGCAGTGCGCGAATTAGGCGAAAAAACGGAAATTGTGGCGCCTGCTGGTCCACAAAGCGCCGCGGGAATGAGCATAACCTTTTACAAGCCTTTGAGAATCGAAAAGGTTCTTATCGACGGAAAAATCGCTTACGCGGTTTCTGGTTCGCCCACCGACGCGGTGTTTCTCGCAAGGTACAAGCTGTTTAAAAGGAGAGAAATAAAGCTAGTGCTAAGCGGAATAAACTTGGGGGAAAACCTAACGCTACAGTCGTTTTACACAAGCGGAACGGTTTCCGCCGCTCTTGCGGGCGCGCTAAACGGAATTAAGGGCATTGCGTTTTCCATGGTGATAGACTACCGCTACGAGCCCTCTATAGACGAGTTTGCCGGTGCAATAAGCTACACAAGAAAGATCGTGGCCGGCGTTTTGAAAAACGGCCTTCCAGAAGGGGTTGACGTTTTGAGCGTCAACTTTCCTGAAAGAATCACCGAAAAGACCGTGGTAAAGGTCGTTCCAATGGCGCGCACAATGTTCGACGAATACGTGATAGAAAGACGAGACCCACGAGGGAAAAGCTACTACTGGCTTGCGGGTAAGGTGAAAAAAGAGCTCGACGTGGGAACGGACGTGCACACAGTGCTTGTGGAAAAGAACATTTCGATCACGCCGGTAAGTCTTGTGAACTATTCAAAAGAAGCGCTTGAAGCCACGAAAAAGCTGATAGACTCAATTCTTGGTGATGAAAAAAGGGGTGAGGCAGTGCAAATAACTGAGGGAAAGACGTGAGGGGGAAGGGCTATGCCAAGACTTTGGGGCGTTACACTTTTTGGGTACTCAGTCGAAGAGGCGGTGAGCTTTTACCGCGATGCGCTAGGATTACCGCTTGTCGAAGCGGACGAAGAAAGAGGAATGGCTGTGTTCGACCTTGAGGGAATCCCGCTTCTCATACGCGTGCCTGAAGTTGGCGAGGAGTGGCGAAAACCTGGTGGTTCTAACATTTTTATCGAAGTAGAAGATTTGTCACACGTTCTCGATCGCGTCACAAAGAAGGGTGGAAGAATTCTTTATGGACCAGAGCAAACGCTTTCTGGTCACACAAACGTGGGCGTTGGAGACCCCTTCGGAAACGAAATAGTGCTTGTAAGTCGTGAGCGAAAGACTTATTCCTAGTTCGGCTGTTTCAAACAAGATTTGAAAAAGAGCGTCGTAATCGGTGGAGTAAGCCTTTTACTGCTTGCTTTTATAGTTTACATTCTTGTTCTACCCCTGCTTTACTTTACACCCTCTATCGGACTTTCGCTAGGAGGGGGAGAAAAAGGCAGTTTTACGCTCACCCCTAGTGCGTCCAAAACGGTTAGCGTCAACGCCACAGAAAGGCTACTTCTAGTTTTTTACAACACGAGCTCTCGCCCGATTAAGACTTGGCTGAGCAACGGTGTTTCGAACGTCACCCCAAGTCTTACAAGCGGAAGAAACGGAAGCTACGAGCTTGTGTACGACCTTGGGACACGTAGCGGAGCTTACAACCTTGGTTTTTACAACAACGGTTCGACACAGCTTGATGTGAAATATGCGTACGTGGTCGCAAAGATCTCAAACCCGCTGTTTCTTAGCACACTCACGTATATCTCACTAGGGCTTTTTATAGCAGGTATTGTTGTGATCGCAAGCGGAATTGTTCGCTCGGCGAAACCAAAAGTGCAAACGAAATGACGAAAGAACTACTCGAAGTTTTGAACGCGTGTGTGAAAGCATTTCCCGAAATCCGAGATGCGCCTATCAGGATAGGCTACAAAAAGCTGAAACAAGGCACACTCGCACAAACCAGAATGAAAAAGGTGCACGAAAAAGGAAGGGCTTTCTGGATCCCTGTGATCGAAGTTTCTTGTGAGCTGAGAAGCCTACAAGAACCACAAAAAACCCAGCTTTTGAAGTACGTGGTGGCACACGAGCTCGTTCACATTTCGCGCGGTCACATAATGGTAAAAAGATCCAAAGGACACGAAGCTGATTTTGAGCGCGAAGTTTCGGAAAGGCTTTCAAGGTTGAGGTAGTCAATTAACGTTTTAAAAAGTGGCCGAGCTTTTCGTTACGCTTGAGAGGTAAGTATATATCCTTCTGTGTGCTAAATTGTATTTTGTTCCTTGGGTGTTGCCAGTTGGACATGAAATGCGTGGTGGTAAGATGGGGGGACGCGTACAGGCTTAGCAGGCAAATGGCGCTCAACGTAAAAAAAGCTGGTTACAAACCCGACTTAGTTGTTGCGATTAGCAGAGGAGGGCTTGTCCCAGCAAGAATACTGTGTGATGTGCTAGGCATAATGGATTTGGTGAGCGTCAAGGTTGAACACTGGTACGTCACGGGTGAGCACACAGAGAGAGCAGTGATCAAGTATCCGCTAAACGCAGACCTTACAGGCAAAAAAGTGCTAGTGGTGGACGACATAACGGACACGGGTTCAAGTTTGACAGAAACCGTAAAGCATGTGTCAACGCTCAACCCGCTATCGGTCAAAACCGCCACAATGCAACACCTGATACAAAGCTCGTTCAAACCAGACTTTACGGGTGAAGTGGTAAAGGACTGGGCTTGGTTCATCTACCCATGGAACTTTTACGAAGACCTTTCTAACCTAACGCTCAGGCTACTACGTAATCACCCAGAATTAAAGGGAGACCCTGAAGAGCTTTCCGCATGGTTTAGGAGGTACTACGGCATAAGAGTTTCAAGAAAGCGCTTGCGCGAAGCGGCTTCGATGCTTTGCGAAAGAGGGCTCACGAAGTGGGAGGGAAAGGCGCTGGTTTTGGCTTAAACTTTTAATTCGTGACGAGTCGCTTGCGACACACTAAAACACACGCCAAGAAACCCAAAATATATAACGCAAAAAGCGCGTCAAACAAACCAGGAATGTAAGCTAGTGTGCCAGGAAACTTGTTGAAGCCGTAGTCAGCAGTTTCAAAATAGGTTTATATGTATTTCTGTATTTGAACAATTTGTGTGTGCATGGGCAGTAGGGTGGTAGTAGATAGAGACCCAAGACCTCCACAGTAAGAGAGGGAGAGGTACGTGCACACACAGGAAGCAGGGGGACTGAAGATGGTCGGCGCTCCCCACTGCACGGTGGGTGGGTGCGTCGAGACAGGGGGAAAGCGGAAGGGGACCAATGAACTCGTGAGGGGTCTGCATGATGCGCTGAAGCCCAAGCTCTACGCGTATGACAGGTATGCTGATGCGTACCTACGTACGCCTACGTAGAGTGAAACCCAAAAAGATACACTGCAAACTGTGCTGGCGAGTTAAAGAACACTTCGGCGTAAGTGAGCGTGTCTGCGACCATAAAGATGGGCATAAAAACAAACCAAATACTCGCCACAAAAAGCGGTGGATTTCTTCTTACTAAAAACAAAACTCCTCCTATCAAATCCACGAAGCCTGTGATCAGCAAACCGTACCAGTGAATAAAGTAGGGTTTTACAGCACCAAAGTTGGTTTGTAGGTTTTGATCTGTCACAAGAATTACAACGGTGAGTGCAAAACAAACAAAGAAAATAAAGGACAAAACCACTTTATCAGTTCTCATTTTTTAAGCCTCTTAGTTGGCTTGCAAAAGCTGTGAGAAAACCGGCGACAAGACCGTACACGAAAAAGCCAACAAGCTGTGAAATTTCGATTATTCCAGCGCTTCCTAGGTTAAAAATTTTTTGTAGACGCAAAAACTCGTGCCTGAATGAGTTGCGACACAATCAAACCGAACAAAACCCAAAGCGCTAGACCAAATAGCATCATAGCCCGCGCCTTGTTCTACATCTTTTAAGCGCGCTTTGAATGCTCCAAACAGCGTCCACAAAACAGCGAACACCAACGCCAAAAGAATTGTGCCGACTACCACACCCACACTAAGAGAGAAAGGAGCTACAGAAAAAGCGTAGCACAAAGGAGTTGACGCGAAGTTCAAACCCAAAGAATCCGTAAGAAGTATGCTCAGAATTAAAAAGCAACCGCTTGCGAGTAATCCAAACGTGAAAGCACTCTTTTTGTCGATTTGAGCGAGTTTAGACTCGTTTTGCACTTTTTTGTCTTGTTGTGGCTGTGAATTCAAGGCCATATTTTGTGATAAACTGAGTAAAGGTTTTTCCTATAACGGGGTTTAAGTTTTTTGATTTGTTACTTATTAACGCCTATATTCCCTAAAACTATGCCGCATCGTCATCGTTCCAATAAACAACAGCGCGTGACATAAGTACGCTTGCCAAAGACGCTGGCAAAACTACAACCATTTCCACGAACGCTGTGTAAACAACGAGTTTAAGAATTAAACGCGATGCGCACTTTAACCACTATGACCAAAATCAAACGAAATAATGAGTGTTACAAAATGGAGCACAAATCTCTTTTCGACTAAAAACTGCAATTTTTTGATATGTTAACATAAGCCTAGAGAACTAAATATACTAGAATAAATAGTATTCTTTACTTAGCAGTGGTTGCGTATATTCTCACCTGCCACACACCATCCGAAATCGTAAAGTGGCGCTTCCCTTTATAAACTCTAAACCCCTTCTTTTTCGCTTCTTTCACCACACTTTCTGGGTCGATGCATTCAAATTCAAGATATCCAGGAAGATAGGCGAGCTTGAGCGCATCACCCGCTTCAATCGCCTTTTTTGTGTAGCCTGCTGGTGTACAACGCTTTAAAACAAACCTCATACGGTAAGGTATTCCCACCCCCCTCACAAGCCTTATCATTCTCATACGCTCAACCCCGAAAGCTTTTTGAGTTCGGAAGAAAGCCCAGCCTGCTCCGCCCTTCTTTTCAAGTAATCGTAATCGAGCTTTTTTGTGCTTGCTATCCTCTTTGCGTCGGCTATGTCCTTCTTTCTTCCCATAAGTTTAAGGATAACTAAGTCTTCTAAGCTAGGAAGAAACACGTTTTTCCACACTTTTTTCGCTCTTCTTTCAAATTCTTCATCGAGAGTGAGAGGAGCATAGTTAATGTCCACGTGGATACTATCATCAACCGCAAGCCCCCAGCTTCTCCACTGAACATTGAACCCTGCATTTCTCAAAGCATGTGTGAGTGTTTCGCGTAGCTCTTTCACCGAAGAATTTATCGTCAAATCCCAGTCCGAAGTTTCACGTCCGATGTCCACACCATGAACGATGAGCGCTCGTGCTCCGATCAAAAAAAGTCTCAAACCTAGAGCGTCTATTATCTGCGCAATTTTTTGTAGCTCAAAAGGAATCTCAGATTTCATTAAATGATAACACTAACAGAGGCTTTAAAGTGTTCTGAAAATCGTATCCAATTAACGTGTTCTATCGTCTAACTCCTTGCTTGGAATCTTTTCATTGCTGTTATGGATTTCGATCTTGATAACCTTGAGATGCCTCGCAAAAGCTTTGAATATAAATTTTAGGCACGCTTAGCGACTGCGTAACATGACAATCCAACAAGGCTTCCGCAAGAGCCTACTAGTTCACCCGATGATTCACAGTCTTAAAGCTTTAGAATCTTTATAATTTATATAGATTCTATATTTTATATACGGTAACTTTATAAATCACTATCTTTTTACAGAATTTAGAATACAAATGGAAAGCCCATTTTCAGAACTTAACGGATTAAAACTTTCTACGCAACATATCAAAATATGGTTCACGGCGGGCATGGGGTTTTTCACGGATGCATACGACCTTTTTGTAATCGGTGCAGTTCTCGACGTGTTTTCAAAAAGCGCTATACCAGGTTTTTCCCTTTCCACAAAAATCCTTGGTATGCCCGCAAGTGGGTTTATCGGTGCGTCCGCTCTTTTTGCTGCGGCAATAGGCCCGCTTGTGTTTGGTCTTATCGCCGACCACTACGGCAGAAAGTTCGTTTACGGAATTGAAGCTGTGATCCTTGCACTCGGCGCTCTTCTTTCCGCTCTTTCGCCAAATCTGTACTGGCTTATCGCGTTTCGCTTTTTGCTTGGTATCGGTGTGGGTGGTGATTATCCAGTCTCCGCAACAATTATGAGCGAATACGCAAACGTGAAAGATCGAGGAAAGCTTGTTGCACTGGTCTTTGCTAACCAAGGGCTTGGCTCTGTTACCGCAGTCGTGACCGCGATCTTGTGCGTTCTCACACTTCCGTCTTCACTCTCATGGAGAGTGATGCTCGCACTGGGCGCAATCCCTGCGCTTTCTGTGATCTACTTAAGAAGAAAGATACCTGAAACACCGCGTTATTCACTGCTCGTTAAGCGCGACGCTAACGGAGCACAGCTTGCCGCAAAGACTTTGGGCTCTAAAATCCTAAAAAGCGATATCGCCGCAAAAAGCTTGAGCTTACCACAATTCGTCAAAAAGTACGGGGTGACGCTTCTTGCGACAGCGGGAACTTGGTTTCTTTTAGATATGGCGTTTTACGGAACTGGAATTTTCTCAGGTCCCATCGTTTCTTCAATCATTCCCATAAATTCGTCGCTTGATTTGAAACTACAGCTTTCAAGGCTAATCCTTGAAGCGGGTGTTCCGTTCTTCGTTGGTTTCTTCGGATACTTCACCTCGGTGGCACTCATGGATAGATTAGGAAGAAAGGTGATACAGCTACAAGGATTTCTGGCGATGGCCGCTCTTTACGCAACGATTTCATTTGTTATGATTACAAAAGGCACGAAAGTGACAGGTTTTAGCGTTCCGCTCGAGCTTGCGCTCATGCTTTACGCGCTCACCTTCTTCTTTATAGATTTCGGACCAAACACCACAACTTTTGTGATACCATCCGAAGTGTTTCCGGTAAGCACCAGAACCACAGGCCACGGAATATCAGCCGCCGCAGGAAAGTTTGGCGCAGCGCTTTCGGTTTTCCTCTTTCCTTCTCTTCTTTCGAGTATTGGCTTAAAGCAAGTTCTGCTTCTACTTGCGCTGGTGAGCGTACTCGGTGCGTTGCTCACTCTGCCCCTAAAGGAGCCAAAGCTTGTTGATCTGGAAAGCGCTTCGCAGGAAGAGCTAGAAGTGGATCAAACTTCGAAATAAATTCTAAACCCACCCTCCACCTTTTCCGTTTTTTTCAGCGTAAGCGCGCCTATTTCCTTTGTGTTTTTCACGTGCGTGCCGCCGCACGGTATTTTTTCAAAGCTGTCTATTTGAACAATTCTGTACACTTGGATTTCGGGTAGCCTTTCAGCGTTTGGCGAATCCAGTATCTCTTTTAGCGCGTCCTTTGAAAGAAACTCCGTTTTCACCTCTAAACCTTGGCTTATGAACGCATTCGCTTTCTCCTCTACCTGCTTTAGCAAGACGTCTTCAAAAATTCCTTGGTACTCGACGTAAGTTGGCTCTCCGAGCCATGAGCCTAGCGTTTTGTTGATTCTGTGGGTGACCAAGTTTACACAGTGGTCAAGAAGATGTGCCGCAGTGTGCCTTCTCATGTATTTGTACCTTAGACCCCAGTCGATTGTCCCTCTTACACTCATCCCCTTTTCGATTTTTAGCTCTTTTTCAAGCTTGACGTAGTGAACCACTACGCCGTTTACGAGCATCGCCTTTTTCACGTTTGCCTTAACTCCTTGTATCACAAGCTCACCCACATCCGTTGGTTGACCGCCGCTTTTAGGGTGAAAGAGTGTTTGGTCAAGCACGACGTACCAGCTTTTTCCCTGTTCGTGAACCGCGTTCAAAACCTTTGCTTCAAAGCTTGTGGAGTAAGAGTCGTAAAGATAGCTCAGCTTTGTTTGCTCAACTCCTTTTACGATTTCACCGAGCTCCAATTTTTTCACCTAAAAGAAGCCACGAGAAAGCGCAAGAGCGAAAGCGACAAGCGTCGCGCCGTGCTTTACTTCGCCGCTTAAGATTTTGCGCTTTAGGTAATCCTTGCTCACAATCTTTACCCTTTGTAGCTCCGACTGTTCACGTTTTGTTTTTCCTTTTTTGTCGACGCGCGCCACAAACACGTACGCCCTTTGGTTGCTCCTTGAGGTTGGGTAGTACCACTGAAGGTAAAACAGCTCTTTGGGTGTATACCCCGTTTCTTCTTCTAGCTCTCTTTTTGCGGCGTCCTGCGCGTCTTCGCCCTTTTCCAAGTGACCAGCGGGAAACTCAAGAAACCAGCCATCAGCGGGGTAGCGGTAGTTTTCTATCATGACAAGTTTTTCATCACGTAGCGGAACGACCACGCAAAAGTCTGGTGCTTCAAACCAGTCGTATGAAATTCGCTCACCGTTTGGAAGCCTTACTTCATCGATGTAAACACCAAAGTAATCTGAAGAATAAACCCTTTTTGAATCGATGCGAACCCAGCCATCCAAAGCGCTATCCCTTAAAAAAGTGTGTCCCCACCTCCCCATTTAAGCCTTCCTTAACTCTTTCTAAGGAAGTGATTATGGCTGTTTTACCCGTTTTTTCCACAAACCTTGTGCAAGCAAGAACCTTTGGCGCGATGCTTCCTTCTTCAAAAACCCCACTTTCAAGCATTTTCCTTGCTTCTCTTGTGGCCAATTTGGTCAAAGCTCGCTGATTCGGTTTGCCGTAATTTTCGAAAACGTAGTCCACAGACGTGAGAATTAGCAACAAGTCGGCGTTTATCGACTCAGCAAGCTTTGCCGAAGCCAAATCTTTGTCTATGACAGCGTTCACACCCTTAAAGCTTCCGTCTTCAAGGACAACGGGTATTCCACCTCCGCCACAGGAAACCACGAGCAATCCCTGTTCAAGCATGCGAAAGATGAGTTCGCCCTCGACAATTTCGAGCGGTTCAGGCGAAGGCACAACCTGTCTATAAAGCGTTGAACCCTTGACGTCAAAACGCTTGAAGTTAACTCCCAAACTTTGTAGCTTTTTTGCTTCGGCTTCCGTGTAATACTTGCCGATTGGTTTTGTTGGCCTCTGAAACGCGCTGTCTTTACTTGATACCAAAACCCTTGTGCACACCACATACGCCCTTTTTTTGGTCAAATTTTCGATTTCTTGTGAAAGCGCGTATCCGATTTGCGCTTGCGTCATCGCTACGACTATATCAAGTCTTGTTGCAAGCGGATTGCCGCTCAAAAGAAGTGCTTGCAAAAGCTCACCCGCTTGCGGTCCATTACCGTGTGTCACCGCGACAGAATACCCAGCTTGTAAAACCGTGTCAACAGCGCTTGCTGCCACTTTAAGCCTTTCAGGGTCGAAGTTCGACCCCTTTAATGGGTCTTCGAGCGCGTTTCCACCTAACGCCACAACCGCTTTGCGCATCTTTAATCCCTCCTTATTGAAGCCACCATGCAGCGCGCGCCGCCGTACCCTCCTGTGAGCGCGTAAAGGTCAAGCGGAATCGCTTCAACACGCTGCTCTTCGAGCGCCTTTTTTCTTGGAAAGAACTCGCGCGTGAGCTTTAGCTCTTGGTATTCGCGAAGCGCATGATCGCAAAAAGCGGAGAACTTTTCGGGGTTTTGCGCTCTCAGCCTTTCGATCTTTTTGAGCGTTGCGTCTATGTTTCTTTCTACGTCGACCGCGACGATTTTTCTATCATCAACCGTAAGAAAGTTTGGAGCAAGCGCAAGTTGCTCAAAGTTTGTGAGTCTGATTATGTCAAAACCCTTGTTTCTGATATACGTGTAAAGTTTCACACCGCTTTCCTCCTTTTCGTACTTTCCATTACGCTTTTTGTGGTACACGTCCACAAGCGTGTGGTCTAAAAGGGTTCCACAACCCACCGCAAGACCCTCACCGGCGAAATTAAAGTAGGTGTCCAAGTGCATGAATAGCATTGGCTCGTGCCCATCGCCCGCAATAAGCGGGTGTGAGGGGTAGTGCACCACAGCGATTTCTTCGTAACCAACACCATGCCTCATCACCTGCAAAATTCCGTTTAGGTTTGTCCTGTCACCTTCTCCAATTAGCGCAAAGTCGCCGGCTGGCATAAAATCCCCTCCCTCGAAAGTGCCGGGCGCTCTGACGCTCCACGCTGTCTTGTGCCCAGAGGCTTCAAAAGTGACCTTTGTGATGAAAACTTCTCTTCTTCGCTGTGGCTTTGCCATTCTTCCGTAAACCATTCCTATGTCGGTTGCGGCTTGCTGGTCACGTAGGTAGTAAAGGTTTGCGAGCGGGACGCCAAGTTTCACAAACGGGTAAATCACCCTTTTTCCTTCTTCACTTTTTCTTGCTCTAGTTTCAACAGTGGGATTGAGAAGAAGCAAATTGAAAAGCGTTTCGGGGTCCATGGAGTCTAATGCTTCAAGAAAGCTTTTCTTTGCGCTTTCCGCAGAAAAACCAACGTATTTTATAAGCGTAGACACTTTTTTTGCGACTTGCGCTCGCGCGCTTTCTTTTTTTCTAAGAGCGTCGATAAAAAGCGACTTGAGCCTCTTTACTTCTACTCCAATTTTGCTCAACGTGTGTTCCAAACCTTTGTGCTCAAAAACCGCCTCGTCCATGCTGAAAAATCGGTCGTACAAAAAGCTACTTGGCTCTAAAAGCCCAAAGAACATTTCTATTCCAGGCCTGTGCACAACCGCTTCTCGTAATCTGTGCCACTCTGCTTTCACGCTCAACTTTACTCACTTAAGTAAGTGTTCCATAATCGTAACAAACTACTTAAGGCTTGCGTAATCTAGTTGGTGTCCAAAAGTTTACGTACATGACACTCAGTGTGTCCCGTCATGAAGCTAGAAAAAGTGTATGATAAGAAAGCGTTTTGTGTTATATAGAATCTCATGCTAGTAAAAGACTTAATTCAAAGAGTTTCAAGAATTGGGTCACCACTAAGGCGCTAGAACCATATTCTACGGGCATTTCAAACCCCTTATTATGGTTTAATACTACAACATTACGCCGCTGACCACAACTTTTTGTCAAAATACAACCGTGATTGTGTCTTCCTGCTCAAAAGGCTTTACTTGACGCTCTAAACGTTGAAAACACATTTATTTAAGTGAGGAATTTCTCGATCACCAAAACCGTGGCGCCCACCACAAATGAGGATTATTCGCACAAGGGTAGACTAATAAAAAGGCCAGGCATTACTAAAAACTTGTAAGCAGGTTGGTAGATTAAAATCATTCTTAGTGACGCGTTTTGTACACTTTTTGATCTACTGAATAAGAACAAGGTTTTGGAAAATGACTAAAATCAATGAGCAATATATATATATCTTGTTTACCATTATTGACGTGCCCGTGAAGAAAAATGAAAATCAAATTGGCCTTGATGTTGCTATTTCTTGTTGTGTTGTTGTTATTTATTCCAATTCTTTTTCCGAGGCACTCCTCCTTACAACAACCGCCTCCTAACAACCCTGTCGAATACGATTATCCTTTTTGCGTTCAAAAGGTTTCTTCATTGGGTCACCCAATTTCTCCCATAATTCCTTCTTCCTCGTGTAATGCGGGGATTGCTTTGCTGTTTCCTAATGGCACAGTTTTACCACCTGGTGGCTTTCCTTTTGTTCTTCCCAACGTAACTCACAAAGGTGTTATAATAATCAAGTTTGCTTTTGTGCGCCTTTATTCTTACTGTTTACAGCTGATGCTCGGTTTACCAAAAAGCGAAGAGATCGTCCCTGTCAACTCTATGTGAAAATGGCGTAGCTTTGTACTATCCGAACGGCACCATTATTTTACCGAATGGCACGCGTATGTCGGACACAAGTGGCGAAGCTGACTTCCTCCCCGCCATAAATGGCGAGGATTCCCCTCATTGATTCGGGGATACATCTCTCATGTAAATGGGGCATTGGCGTTTACGGAGTGGACAAATGGGGCGTTCCTGTTTACCACTACTGTATGCAAGCGGTTACCATGTCTGGAACCACAATAGCGCCAGTTGTTCCACTGCATTCATCGTGTCAAAACGGCGTGGCGTTGTTGTATCCGAATGGCACTGTGATTTTACCAAACGGCGTGCGCGTTAACATACCTTACGACCCTGCGTTCAATACAAGCATTGCCATCTGGAATGGTTAGTGAGTCGTTTCTTCCTATAAGCGTACACCAAAAATGCACACTTGGCGTTAATTGCTTGCGCATTTTGGGTGTGCACGAAAGGGAGCTTCGCTTCTTGCGCTAGACTTCTTTCGCGTTACATGTCAACAACCGTCCCGCAGTACTCAACCGCATACGATGTGCCAAGACTTAGTAAGGCTATACGCTCGCTAACCTGCTTATATGGACTAAGCGAAAGATTCCCTTCTGACTTCGCTACTTGGCATTATCTAAGACCTTGAGAGTTACTTTTTTTCGCAAAAGTTGGCTCCTACACCTTTTAGTGATTGAGGGAGTCACAAAAAGTATTGAAACTTAAACTTTACCATGGCTTAGATCAAAAATTTATGTGCTAATAGTTTTTACCGTAAAGAGCTTGTCGCTTATCACTGAATTATTCTTTTTATTGTTATCGAAGAGTTAATAGCGCCATGGTGTAGCCAAAGAGAACCAAAATGTCAAGAGAAAGGTTTGAGTAATCACCCGTAAGTAAAAGCGACCTAATCGCATCGACGGGTTTCACTCTACGTAGGCGTACGTAGGTACGCATCAGCACACCTGTCATACGCGTAGAGCTTGGGCTTCACAGCATCATTTAGGAACCTCACGGGTTCATCGGGGTCACTCCGCTTTCCCCCTGTCAGCACGCACCCACCCAAGAGAGAAGGTAGAACCACGCGCTCCCACCACTCCCTCTGGGAAGCGCCCTCCATCCTCAGTTGTATGCTCTTCTTTCCACCAACCCACTTTTCGGTGTAGCCGAAGCTCATCCTCATGTACAGGTTTATTGCTGCGTTGAGTTGCCTATTGATTCTGAGCCCGCACCCACCGCACACGAAGACATCTGCCCCATTCAGGTCTTTGTTCTCCCACCCACACCTAGAGCAGTAGGAGGATGAGCCGTAGGGGTCTAGCTCCTCTACTCTGGCTTCACCCATCTTCTCCACGAGTATCCTTGCGACAGAGCGCCAGTCGCTTCTTGAGATCCTGCGGTTCCATACACGCGAACGCGTGTACATGCCCTGCTTCGCGAGCTCTTCGAGGCCCACCGAGCTACACAGTGACTGGATCACACGCGTAATCTCGAGCTGGTGCTTTCTCGCACGGTTTCTTTCCCTGTTCGAGTACTTTGAAAGAACCCTTTTTGCTTTTTTCGAGCGTGAAGCCTTCCTCTGCACACTTCTCCTCTTTTCAAATGATGAGATGTGCACCGATGCTAACTTGGAGGTGTCTATCCGAATCCACCCTGTTTCTGGTGAGTAGCCGTCGAGTGAGAGGAGGTTGAAGTCCCATGCAATTGCGGGCTTCACGTTTTGACCATCCTCCTCATAGTGCACGGGTAAGTGTATCTTCTCTGGTGTGATTACGGGTTCACCCAGACCCGCCGAGGACACCTCGCTTGGTAGCTTAAAGTATCTAGCTGAGAGGTCGAGGTATACGTGTTCACCCGGCTTAACGGTTAATCTCAGCTTTTCACCTTCAAGCTTGATAAGCGTTTGTTTGGCTCTTACAAAGAGTCTTCTTGCGGTGGGCTTATTCCTTTTTCTTTCTCCTTTAACATAGTTTTTTCTCCAGGATTTTAGTATTGAATACGCTGTCTTTATCACTGAGTCCACCCAGTGCGCGGCGAAAGGCCAGTCCTCAAGCAGGCTTTCCCTGAGCTTCTTCTTATACTCCCCGCTGTGGATGTCCACCTTGTACTTGGGTAGGAGCCTCCACTGCTTCTTACCCTTCACCTTTTCCTTATCCCACTCTAGGGCGCCCCAGAGCTCTTCGAGCACCCTGTTTACAGCGTCCCTGTAAGCTAGAAGCAAAGGCTCGAGCTTCTCTCCGCTTTCATGTTCTAGTGTGTAGCTCTTTAGCACGCTCGGCAACCTCCCCGTGTTCGGGCCTCTTAAGGGCGTACACCCGCTCACACATCAATAGGTATATTTCATAAACCTATATAAACCCCCATACACTGAAACTGCTGAAGACGGCGTAACTTAGTGGATTTGCTAAAGCCACATACTGAAGCCATTTCGGCATTAGACTTGGTAAATCGCGTTACTCGCAAAGAGGCATCGTGATTAGCTACCCAATTCCCATCTTTTGCGTGTTTTGATCATCGACGCTCTAAGTATCGAAAGAAAGCACATCTCAAGTAGCACAATAACAAAAAACCAGAAACGTCTAAAACCGCGAAATCAAGGTTCACTCAGATTATCAGCGCTAAAGCAAAACCACGCGCCTGCGTTATCTCCAAGCGCCTCATCTTCCTCCTAAGAAGTTCTTTATAAGGTCGTTCGCCTTTCAGAAAGTGCCATAAACTCCAAAACTTGTTTTATGTTTTGTTTTCGAGTCGACCCGTCGATATAGTAAAGCTTTGAAAAATGAGTAAATTTTCATAAACGGTTCGGTATTCTTGCGCTCAGATTTATTTTTATGTAAAAATAATTTTAGCAAAATTTTTTGGGCAAGCCGTAAATAACACTTTTACGTTTTAATACTCATGAGTTTTGCGCTTCGAACAAGGCCTAGAAGGTTAAGGTCTAGCGCTGCGATACGCGAGCTTGTGTCAGAAACGCTCTTACACCCAAAACACTTTGTTCTCCCGCTTTTTGTTGAAGAGGGGATTTCTTCTCCAAAAGCAATACCAGAGATGCCGGGCGTTGAGCGCTACCCCCCAGAAAAGCTCACAAACAAAATCGAAAACTCTTTAGCCTTGGGTGTGCGCGCGTTTTTGCTCTTCGGCGTGCCGTTAGCAAAAGATGAGCTGGGGTCACAGGCTTATTCAAAAAGCGGTGTGATACAAAAGACTCTTACGCTACTAAAAAGCTCCTTTGGAAAAGACGTTTTGCTCATCGCCGACACCTGCTTGTGCGAGTACACCTCACATGGTCACTGCGGTTATGTTCAAGACGGAAAGGTTTTGAACGACCGTTCGCTTGAGCTACTTGCGAAAACCGCAGTAAGCCAAGCGGAAGCGGGCGCGGATTTCGTGGCGCCTTCGGCGATGATGGACGGCCAAGTGAAAGCGATAAGAGAAGCGCTTGACCAAGCGGGCTTTTTTGACACGGGAATTCTCGCTTATTCGGCTAAGTTTGCGAGCTCGCTTTACGGGCCTTTTAGAGCCGCAGCTGACTCTAGACCGCAGTTCGGTGACAGAAAGGGTTACCAAATGGATTACAGGAATGTAAGAGAAGCGCTAAAAGAGGTAGAGCTGGACGTGAAGGAAGGCGCTGATATCGTGATGGTCAAACCAGCGCTTCCTTATTTAGACGTAATCACAAAGGTAAGAGAGAGTTTTAATCTACCTGTTGCGGCGTACCAAGTGAGCGGCGAATATTCAATGATCAAAGCCGCTTCGAAAGCGGAAATGATCGACGAAAAAGCGGTGGTTCTTGAAACGCTTTACTCGATAAAAAGGGCTGGTGCGGACATAATCATCACCTATTACGCGGAAGATGCGGCGCGCTGGTTGAGCGAATGAACTTATTTTCAGATAAAGCTTTAAAACAAACAGGATTGATTATCATTGTGATAAATATAGGCTTCTACTACAGAGTGAAAAAAGGGAAAGAGGGTGACTTCGAAAAAAAGTTTCGAGAAGTGGTTGATCACTTAAAGGCAAACCTTCCTGGGTTTGTGTCCGCAAAGCTCTACAAGCAGGTTGACGACCCCCAAGAATACCTGATTTACACAGAGTGGGAAAGCCTTGACTCTTTTAAAAAATTCTTGGCTAGTAACTCGTACAAGGTCACGCTTGAATACGGAAAATCCATTATCGAAGGCAGACCAACCCACAGGATTTTTCAAGTGACTCATGTGGAATAAAGGTGAGCGATTTGAAAAACGCAGAGCTTTTTGAAAGGGCAAAAAAGGTTTTGCCCTTAGGTGTGAACAGCCCTGTTCGCTTTTTCGAACCGTATCCGTTTTTCGTGAAAAGCGCTTCTGGAGCGCACCTTTACGACATCGAAGGCACTCGTTACTTGGATTACGCCATGGGCTACGGAGCGCTACTGTTTGGCCACGCCTACGCACCGATAATAAACGCCGTAAAGCAAAGGTTGGATACAGGAACGCTTTACGGCACGCCAACCGAAGAAGAAGTGGTTTTGGCGGAAAAACTTTCATCGCTTTATCCAACTCTCGAAATGAGTAGGTGTGTAAACTCTGGAACCGAAGCGACGATGCACGCAATCAGGCTTGCGCGAGGGTATACAAAAAGGAAAAGCGTGATAAAGTTTGACGGGTGTTTCCACGGCTCCCATGATACAGTGCTTGTCAAGGCGGGTTCTGGTGCATCGACGTTCGGCGTACCAAGTAGCGCTGGCGTTCTCGAAGAGCTATCCAAGTACACGATAGTCGCGCAGTTCAACGACGTTCAAAGTGTAGAGCGTGCGTTTAAGGAGCAAGAAATAGCCGCTGTGATAGTCGAGCCTGTGATGGCTAACTACGGGCTTATTCCACCAAGCGAAGACTTTTTGAAGAGTCTGCGCGAGCTTTGCGACCAAAACGACGCGCTTTTGATCTTCGACGAAGTTGTGACGGGTTTCAGGCTTTCAAAGGGCGGAGCGCAGTCTTACTACAACGTACAAGCTGACATCACAACTCTTGGCAAAGTGCTCGGCGGAGGATTCCCGATTGCGGTGTACGGGGGGTTACGCGAAATAATGTCAAGGGTTTCGCCATCTGGCGATGTTTACCAAGCTGGAACTTACAGCGGAAATCCGGTTTCTGTGACTGCGGCGCTTAAAGTGCTTGAACTACTGAGTGAAAGCTTGTACCAAAGGCTGAGAGAGTACACGAGAGAACTCACCAAGAAAATCGCGCAAATTGCGGAAGAAGCCAGAATAACACTCGTGACAAACCAGATTGAGTCGATGTTTCAGCTTTTTTTCACGAATAAACCAGTTCGTAACGCGCACGATGTAAGGGCGTGCGACACAAAAATGTTTAAAGCTTTACACAGCGCTTTACTCAAAGAAGGTGTTTTCTTACCCCCCTCGCAGTTTGAAACGAATTTTGTGTCCAGTGCACACACCAAAGATGAGTTAGAAAAAACAACAAACGCTTTTCAAAGAGCACTAAATAAATTAAAAACCCAACTTGATAAAACCGATTAGTCTTACCGCTTTTTGGGAAAATTTATAAATTCGTTTTCGTAATTTTGTTTTATGAAAGGTGTTTACTCGGTAATCGGTGTTATAATCTTACTTGCGGGAATAGGAATTTTCCTAATTCCACGCGCTGGATGGTGGGAAGCGGGTGCCACGATCTCGGTGATAGGCGCTGCGCTAGCAATCGCAGGGTTGGTGATGACCCCAAAAACAAGCTAATCCCGAAATCTTTTTAGTCATCTTTAGTAGTATAATTGTTATGGCAGTTTCAAGAACAAGGCGCGTGTTTGGCGCGGTGGTCATTGCGATTGGCGCAATAGGCTTCATTTTCTCTATTCTCACAACCTTCGGTCTTACTTACTCACTACAAGAGAACTATTTGTCGGTAACGCTTGTGCCTATCAGCGGCGCGGTTGTCATGGTCGGTGGATTAATTGCAGGTCTCTGGGGATAACACACCCACACGCAATGCTAGCGTAAGCAAGTATTACGCAATCGCTGGTTTGATCTGCATAGGCTCAGTGTCTAATCCCTTGTTTTTGAATTTAGAAAGCTCTAGCGCCCCGCTTAAAGTGAGCGTCGACTCGATACTCGTGCTTGGCGGGGCGCTTGTGGGATACGCGCTTTTTCTTTTTCTGACCTACAAAGAAGGAAATTTAAGAGATTTTTACAAGAATCTTTTGCAAGCGTCCTTTCTTGCAAAGGGAACGCTGTTTGGTTGGATCATCCCTTCTGTGATTCTGATCGCTTGGTATTTGCCGCAAACGCTTGTTTTTTCGCTTTTTTCGGTATACGGAAAAGCGCTCGAAATTGTTTCAATGGTTGTTGCGGGTTTGTTCGGCGGGCTTGCGTGGGGCGGAATGTCCAAAGCGATGAAGAGCGCGACGATGTTCACGCTTTTCTTTATGAGCGGAACAATGGGCGAAATCTTTATTGAGTTTTCAACGTCTTTTGGAAATAGCATTTACCCCGTTTATTCGCTTTCTCAAATTGCGTACACGGGTTACACAATGTGGGCGATATCAGTGATTCCCGTTACGTACTTTTCGGTGAAGCTACTTAAAGACTTAGGTCTCTTTTAGAGGTTTTTCGTAACTCTTTTCAACAAAACAAAAAGCACAAACAACACACAACTTATAGCCAAAACAAGCGCTATCCAAGAAAGAACGCCCGATAGATAGTTTGACGCAAGAAAGAAAACAACCGCAAAAGCTTGGATTGTCAAAAAGAGAGCAAGAATCATTCTCGTAAAGCTCAAGTCGCTTATGTCGTCTTCCTTGCGATCGCGATCAGCGTAAGAAGGAACGCGGGACACGGAAGTAACGCCTCCAAAAAAAGGTGTTCGTTAAGGGTGAAACCAAGCAAAACACCCTTGTAAACAAAGTATTGCGAAGTAAATAACAATGGTTTTGCGAGCTCATTAAGCGATCTCGGATCAGTGTTGTCCATTTTAAGAATTTCTATGATAAGCGAAGTCATTGCGGCTGCCAAACCAGCGCAGAAGATCGTAAAACCGAGCAAAGTTTGTAGTCCGAGCACGCATAAACACCGATAACGTCCGCAATAAACTTTATTGCATGGCGTTTTGAAAATACACTTAATGGTAAAGTTTTACCAAGTGCTGATTTACTGTTCTATTGCGATCACGCTCATCTCAGCCCACTTTGGTGTTTTTCTTCCTGTTTTTGCGTGGGGCGCTTTCCTTCTGCTTTTTCTACTCATCAACTTGTTCAAAAAGCTCAGTTTTGAATTTCTGAAAAAGGGTTATCAACTTTTACGAAAAAACCTGAAGCTAATTGTGATCATCACGCTTGTTTACTCTGTGTTTTTCAGCTACGCTCAACAGACGCTTTTGATAGACGATGTAAGCTACACTCAATATGGTCTATTTCACCTAGTTCTTCCTTCTGGTTTGAGCTATGTGATAAGCTTCGTTCCGCCAGTTCCAGAGTCGTCCATGCCCTTTCCTTTGTGGGGCCCTTTTGTGTCGATCACCACGAACTACTTTGACTTTGCGGCAACCCCTCTTAGCATCGCGATTACGCTACTTGTTTCCTTTCTTGTTTCGCTCAACTTTACGCTATACTTGGAGCTTTATAGATCGGTAAAGAGCGCAGTGGCGGAGGGTAGAATGGTCTCCGTCGCTTCTACGGCGACGCTCTTTTCGACGGCGCTTGCGTGTTCTTGCGAGCTTTTTACTGGACTGCTAGCCGCAGTTGAGCCAGAATCGGTCGCGCTAGGAGTTTTGAGTTTCATTACGCAAATCAACATCGCCTTTCTCGTTCTTGCTATCCTTCTACTTTTAAGCGGCTTTTTTGCAATTTCTTACAGGTTGTATTACGACCATCCGCCAAAAATGGAAAGCGTAAAGCAAAACGCGTTGCCTCTAATCACTCTTGTGCCATTTTTGTTCGTTTTGTTGCTCGGTGGCTCGCTTGGGTTGTATCTTTCTCTTATCACCGCAGCGCTTATAGCATTAAGTATACCTCTTGACAAAAAAACTGGCTTTGTGATTCTCGGGTTTAGCTTGCCCTCGTTGCTTTTGAAGGCAAGTCTTGCCCCAGTTAGCGCCCTACTGGGTGTTGCCGGAGCTTTTTCAAAAGGGGTGCGAACGCTCAAGCATTACGCTTTGGCGCAGGTAGTGCTTTGGACGATAATCATGCTAGGACCCATCTCTTTGATCTTTCCAAGAATTCTTGTTCCGCCCAACGCAAGTAGCGAACAGCTCGAAGAAACAATCGAGTTTTTCGTGTATCTTTGGCTTATAGCTACACCTTTCGCAATTTCTTACAACTTGGCCACGCTGTTTTCGCTCACCCAAAACGCCTTAAAACAAGTCGCAATAAAAAAAGCAAAAATAAACGAGGGATACGTTTACTTGGGTTTAGGAGTGCTTTTTGTTCTATCACAAATTTTTATTTTCTTGGCAAACCCTGCGGTGTTCCTTACCACGAATATCTTTGCGAATTCAAAAGAGCAATTCGCGCTATCGCTCGGTTCCTTGGCAGTGGTCTTAATTGGTGTCTCACTCATTGCAGTAGGAGTAAACACGTTTCTCTTTAACACGCAAAACAGCACGTTGCTCGCAATTAGAAGGGTTGTTAAAACCAAAAGAAAAAAAGTGGTGTTTCTTACCGCTCTTATTGGTTATTTTGCGCTTTCGATGTACCTTTCTGGCGAAATCGTTGTGGCAAAAAGTGACGTGCTCGCACCTGGTATAACCACGCCGTCATACGCTCTCTTTGTTTCAGGTGCCCCGCCCACCTTTGTGCCCTCGCTCACGATTTACCTTTCGAAAAGGGTGGGGTTGATTTTAGTACCGCTTTATGCGTTAATACAGCTAATTAGCGCTTATCTTTTCGCTTTGAACATAAAGGTGTTTTCTTTGGTACGCGCGCGCTTTGCAAAATCCTCCTTGTTTCTTTCTGTAGCACCACTTTTTGCGGCATGCCCTCTTTGCGCGGCTGTTTCAATTTATAGCGTTCTTGGTATAGGCGCATTGAACACTACACTTGCGATAGGAGCTTTTTTGACAAACTCTTGGGTGCGCTACTTGTTACTCGGATCATCTTGGCTTGGTGAAGTGGTATCACTTGCGTACTTTTCAAGAAAAACTGTTGAAGTAAGAACTAGCTAACGGTAGAAGCACTACTTTCCTCGTCTTTAAGCACTTGTTCGAGATCCACCTTGGGAGGCTTATCCGCTTTTATTATCAATGTTATAAAAACCGCTGGGAATATACCAGCAAGTAGCAGAAACAGAACACCCCATAACTCAAGCTCGCTTTCAAAAATAAAAGCCATGATAATTTTACTCTTTTCAAATTAATAAATTTTTGGGTGTCTAGATTAAGTGGTGAGATGATAGTCAAGTGTCATTTGAAGAGTTAACCATCATCGTTTTTCACCTAGCTTTAGCGCCAAAAATCCGACAAGTGGTAGCATAATATAAGTTGTAATTTGGGCGCTATCATAGATCAATCCTGTGATGATTATGATCAACGACCCCAAGCCAAAGTATTTGATGTTCTCTTTTGCTGTCAACATGAACACAGCTGAGACAAAACACAAAACTGCCGACGTGAAAATAAAAGGCACAAACGCGTTTGTGACGCCTTGAAAACCGAAAACGTAAATTATTATTGTGCCTAAAACCGTGGTGATGCCCGCGATTGAATTTGAGAGCACCACGTATTCAATCCACAAACCCGCAATGAGTGAAGCGCCGAAACTAGTCTTTCCCAAAAAACCTTTTTGAGCGATAAGCGGTATTGCGCCAAAAAACAGAGCAAATCCGGCAAAAGTGGCCGCGTAATCTGCCACTTTCACCGCGTAATACGCAAGCTGTGTGCCAAGTGTAACATATGCGTACGAAGTCAACATGTTTCCAATAAGAAACAGGTAGCCACAACACTCGGCTACTGCAAAAAGAGTCGTAGCCGTCTTAATAGTGACTGGCGCCTTTAAAGAGAAAGCGGCGACACAAACCGCTATAAAGCTGCTACCCACTAAAAACAAACTAAGAAGTGGAGAAGCGTTTTCGTTGACCGTCAAGCCATATCCAATGTGTTGAAAGTCGAGCGCAAGTGAAAAGATCACGGAAAGAGTTGAACACACAAAAAAGCTTCTTAACCACTTATCCGCTTTTACAAGCGCCGCACAAATTAGAAGCGTCGCAGGAACAAGAAAACTGAGAGCCACGAAAAACTTTGCGCCAAGCACGAAAACATACCTAAGAAAAATCAGTTTGTCCACGTTGATTCCCGCTAAACCCAAAGGAAGCACGCCAGCAAAAAACTCTCTATTGAAAAGTGTTTCTCCTAAAGTCACAATGAAAATCGCCAAAAAAAGTGGGTTAAGAGTCTTTTCTTGCATGTTACATTCTCTTTGGTAAGATCACGATTGCGGGCGACACCATGATTTGCCCAAGTGTGAAGAACAACAGAGAAAGTGGACCGCTTTGTCCGTTGCTAGGTTGTATGTACACGTTCCACCAAAGTGAAATTGATTTAAAGTCCACAGACTCTCCTATTGCACCTTGGAACCAAGCGAAAGCAACGTGATACACCTTTCCTGGCTCAAACTGCACTTGATATTTGGATTCGCCACCTTGAGACAAACAGGACGAAACGCCCGTAGTGGTAAAGGTTCTCGCAAACTCTAATGTCAAGTAAGTTTGACCGTTAGGCGCAGTAGAAAGGCGGTCACCAGTAGCAACCACAGAAGGATCCCATAGTTCGCTTGGTGTGTAGTTACCTTCAAGCCATTGCCAAGCTGAGATTTTTGGATTGTTTAAAGCAGGAAATGTTGTGACGAACGGAATTCCTCCGATGTAATAAATTGATGAACCATTGACAAACATGTCAGCCACTAAACCTTGATGAGGCAAGTATCCCAAGTTTAGCGGGTCGTTGTACTGAGGACAGTGCGTGTAATTAGCCAAAGTCCAGCTTACTCCAGTGATCGATCTCAAAATCCCAGCGTAACCCAAATCCATCGTGTTGTTACTGCGCGGATTGCTGTTCCAGTGCCACACTTCAACTTCACCTGCCGAAAAAGCGCCAGGCGTTCCGAGTTCCATGTGAGGTGTGTACGCAACTTTGAACCAATCGCTCGGAACACCGCCTAGGTCCCACATCACCGCAACTCTGAGCGGATAAACATATGTATCGTTGTGGTACAAGTTTACGAATTCGGCTGTGTCCTGTGGGTAAAACAGGTTGTAAGCCGCTTGAGCCCAAATCGTGTTGTTTAATCCATCTGAGACGAATTGAGAAAGGGAAGTTATCGTTAGATTGCCCTTTCCTGGAATCCAAGTGTTGATGTTTATCGAGTTAATCCTGATGGGTAATCCGCCATTAAGCGGATTTCCGTAGACGTCTATTGCTCCACTAACCCATCCAGTGAGCTGGCCATTTGTGTAATTCACATAAATCGTAATTAGATTGCCCAGCGTCTCGCCAGGTGGATAAGAAATCTCCTTTTCTTGCCAACTTACGCTAAGAGAGTAAACGTTAGTGTAAGATTCATTTGACGGATTATACGTTATATTAACAAAATACGGCGAAGTTGGGAAGAAGTTGAATGGAGCCCAAATTCTACCTTCTGGGGTTAGTTCGCTACTTGGGCTTTGATAAGATGTAGCAATTTCACTTTGCGAGCCCAAAACTTCCCCATACGTTAAAACAAGAATATAAGGCACGTTGTCCACATATGTCCAAGCCATTTTGACATAAATATATGGTGTGTGACCCGCTATGCTTCCAGGGGCTGGAACGGTTGGTTCCATAGGAATTTTGACCCATGGAATTGTAGACCAAAAGAGCTCTTGCCCAGGGTGACCCAAGTCGATTTGAGCGTTAGGAACGTAATAAGCTATAATTGTGCTAGCTGACTGGCTTGCTACGTTTAACGCGTTGTCTACGCCTATGCTTATTGCGACTAAAAGCGCAAAGAAGAGTAGACCTGCAACTATAAGCTTGGTTTGATTGTTCATTTGTTTTCACCTTCTTTTTCTTCCTTTAGTCTTTCCCAGTTTGTAACTGGACCATCTTTTTTGCCTATTAAGAAGTTTATTCCGAAAAGCGCTAAACCCAACCCGAAAAACGTTATAAAGAGATTTCGCACATACGCTGAACCAACAGGCATTATTCCGTTAACCTCGTCCTGTCTGACTGTATAATTTGTTCTGTAGAACAAACCAGCGACCGCTATTATTATCGCAACCACAAGAATCACAATCCCAGCGGCTTTTTTGTTCAATCTACCTCACCCCGACACCTGTGTCAAATAATTTGGATACCAAATTCCTTGAGGCATGTTACCACCCAAAATTTGCCAAGCTAACGTGTAATTGTCCGTGGCAATTATAGTTCCAGTAAGCCACGGGTGACCAAGCCCCCAGCCTGCTACACCACAATACTCCGCACAAACCACATGGTACACCCCAGGTTTCGGAAAAACGTACACGATATAAGAATAGTAACCAGGGGCCGCTTCGGCACCAAAATTGAAAACTTTTCCGCCGCTTGTAAGAGATTGAACAAAGAATTCGTGAAACACATCAACACTCGTTACAACAAAAACCACAGGTTCGTTAACAGGAACCACGGTTTCATTTACGTAAGTTGTAGAGTGTGGACCGAACATCCAATGCCACTGTTCGCCCGTCACATAAATAATCACAAAGGGTCCCCTGTAATTTCCTAAGGCAGAAGTTAATGACGTGTGAACAACACCTTCACCTGCGTTGTTAACTGGGTTATATCCTACATAGTCATAAGAGGAATACTGAATTTCAAAAGAGATCATAGCGATAACGACCAGAATCAACAAACCCAACAGGGCAAAGCTTTTGCGCATTATTTTGTTAGTTTTCAAACTTGTTTATAAATTTTTTGTAAAAAGTTTTAGAAGAATCCATTATAATTATATTTATTATAATAATTCTTTATTTTAAATAAAAAAAAATTAAGCTAAATTAAATTGTAGGTAATTACTCAGAAATTCATCAATTTTGATATAGCCTTTTATAATAAGAAATCTCTATATAGTATGTATTATAAATAATAAATCTTTAAAAAAGATAATTTCTTTTTTATACTATTTTTATTATTTAAAGGTTTAAACACTATTTAATAAAAATTGAATTTGTATTAATATTCATAAGTTTTAACAAAAAATTTTAAATATTACAATAGTTTTATAATAAATACCATATGGAAAGGCGGTTTTAATGGCCACAATTCGTAGGTATGCTCAACCAGAGACCATTTATGACTGGGACAGAGAGTATCAAGAGGTAAGAGAGAGGGATGCAAGAAAGCCCTTTTGGTTAAAAGTTATTTACACAGAAGAGTACAGGTTAATCGCTTTAAAACACATTCTTGTTGCTCTTACTTTTCTATTCATCGGCGGCGCTTTTGCACTCATGGTAAGGTCTCAGTCAGGCGTTACAAATACTGGTATTCCTTATGTTACATCTCCCGTTTTCTACTTCCAAGACCTTACAGATCACGTAATGTCTATGATTTTCGGAATGGTCTTTGACTTTACGTTTGCCGTAGGTTTTTACTTTGTCCCGTTACTCACAGGGACCAGAATTGTAAAGTATCCAAAACTCGCAAACACAGGTTTGTGGTCTTCCACAGCTGGAATCCTAATGATGTTACTAGGAGGCCCACAAAACCAGTACATGTTCGTGTTTCAGAATCCTCTTATGCCTGCTAGTAACTGGTTCATAGGTTACGACCTCATGATCGCGGGCGAGTGGCTTGTGATGACGAGCATCATCGCCACCTCGTTCAACTGGCGTAGCAACGGCAGGCTACTTC
>Ga0081529_129406_pt1 | contig 92981 bp, 84 predicted proteins | sample EchGeymetagenome_FD_71012 | JGI IMG/M metagenome (GOLD analysis project Ga0081529, IMG submission 71012) | Ferrous microbial mat and aquatic microbial communities from Echinus Geyser, Yellowstone National Park, USA - transect B T=78-80 C v2... ...
TCGTGCCAGTAATCAGTTAATTTTATGACCACGTAACCAGCCATGGGCATTATTATGAGTAGTATAGTGAAGATCATGCCCCACGAGGCGAAGACCACATTATTGGTCGGCTGAAGGAGACTGGGCATGTAGGGGAAGCCGTTGGTGTAATTCTCCATAGCTACTAGGGCGGACCAGGTGAAGTAGGCTGCGAGGTCAGTGACTTGGCTCTCATTAGTCACTAAATCTGGCTTAAGCCTAAATTCCTCTGAGGCAGGCCCCAGCATCCAGGAGTAGAATTTAACGGTATCGTAGAATCCCTGGGCGAATTGATCGCTAACAACCACTACATCGCCGTTGGGGGTTGGGTCCACTGCGGGTGTTAGCAATTGCCTAATCTCAGACATGGCTGTGGCGTTAGCCTGGGGTACGGCGTCAAAGCCGAGTGAATGCGCTGCAGCATCCTCAAGAATCCTTAATGTGTACGACGTGAAGTCAACACCGAAGTAGCTACCCATCCCGAGTATTGAACCATAGTCCATAAGCCCATACCTCTGAAAGTAATACTTACCCTTAATGATCTCCTGCCCAGTGAAAAGTACAGTACCATCTGGCGTAATGACTTTGGCTGGGATTGGCGGCAGATGCGTGAACGTGTAGTACGTCATTAGCCCGTAAACTGCGTAAACAAGCACGGTAGCCGCCAACACCACCATGGGCCATATGGACTTACCATTCGGCACCAGTAATCACCGAAGGCGCATAATCATAACCATCATATAAGTGCTTCACCTAATATTTTCGGTGGTCACTCATGTTAATTTTTAGCACTGAGCCTAGGTACCTAATTTAGGGTTTAGGCGTAACCGGTACCTTAAGTCATGTTAATAGGGATGAGCTCAGCGGCTAAGCTATGGCTAGGATAAGGGTCAATACACCTGAGCTCATTAACAACCTCATGATGGACCACGACGTCATACTTGGTGCAATTAAGGTACTTTACAGCATTATCAATAATAGTAACCTAAATCTTGGCGACGTTGAGGAGTTACTAAGGTTCTTCGGGGTCTTTGTGGATGGGTGCCACCATGTTAAAGAGGAGTACATATTATTCCCAACCCTAAACCTCTCCCTATTTCCCTTCGAAAATAGCCCGGTTTACGTTATGGTCAGTGAACATGGCGTCGCAAGGTATTTGATAAGGATCAGTGAGGAGTTATTGACACGTCTTAAGGATGGTGACGTGAGCGTTAAGGATACGTTAGTGGATTACCTGACACTACTAGCAGATCACCTTAGCCAGCACATAGATAAGGAGAATAAGGTCCTCTTCCCGAGCTCAATGGACCTAAGCGAGGTGGAGAGCAGTAGAAGTGTTGAGGATATAGAGAAGAATGCTGATCACAGTTACTGGGTCTCTAAGGTAAGCGAGTTGAAGAGTAAATATGGAGTTAAGTGAGGGCAAACCCCACTGCGTGCAATACCAATTTATAAAACAATGTATACCACTTAACCAATGAGCGAGTATAGGTTTAAGCCCATAGGGATTGTTGAGGTTGGCTTCCCAAGGTTAAATGATCCTGAGAGGGGTCGCTATGGAAGTAGGTATGAGTTCGTGGGGGTCATTAGGGTTTACGATGAGTATGCAGATGGTCTATTAGGCCTTGGCGAATACTCGCACGTAATACTAATCTACGTGCTCCATGAGGCTAGGGAGGTATCGTTAAGGGTTAGGTTGAAGGGTTTTGATAGGAAGGTTGGCGTATTCGCCACCAGGCATCCCACAAGGCCTAATCCCATTGGCCTATCAGTCCTAGAGCTCGTTAAACTTGACCCACCTAGGCTTTGGCTTAGGGGCCTTGACGCGTGGACTGGTACGCCAGTGCTTGATATTAAGCCGTACGATTACTATGACGTTGTTAAGAGGCCAAGGGTGCCTAGGGAGTTTGAGGAGGAGTGGTTGAGGAGTTACGTGGAGAAGGGGTACGGTGTGCATGCACCCTGGATGGGTCCATGTTAACGATCCCTCAAGTGTATTTCAAAGGTAAAGCCGTCTCAAGGTGCAGTGATGTCTCAGGTCACTTGGAGGGTGGGTGGACTGCTTAATGGGGAGAGTAGTTACCGTTACCATTGGGGATTGGGTGCAGGTAACTTGGGTAATGTTAAAGCTCCAAGGGTCCATTAACCATGTGCAGGCCGCTGGTGTTAGGCGAAGTGTCCACTTTGATAGTGGCGCTGTCTCAGCGTTGGCATCTTCATACGTGGCATCCCTAATCACAGTACTGATCCTGGGTCCAGTAAACCTAGTTAGGTTGATCCTGGTGACTGGCCTATTTGCGCTTAATACTACTAGTCTAACTAGGGTTCACCTCAGGTTGGTGTCAAGGCCCAGGTTAACGGACTACGCACTCTTCACGGTTAACGTAGTACCTTACGCATACCTCCTCTACTCAAGGCCACCGGCATGGTTAACGATATCTGTGGCGCCACTGGTGTTATTTATGCTTGAGGTGGCTAGGGGGAGGGGTAGGGGTGCCTTAGCTAACGTTGCCGGCACGGCGCTTATTGCCTCAGTTTACCTACCATTCTACGCCCTAATGGGTGGAACAGTGTCAATGCCTGTGCTTTATGCGGCCTTAACCTGGGTGGCCTATCATGCCTTCTCCGCAGTTTACGTTGAGGGTAAGCTACCCTTTAGAAGCGTTAAACCTTGGTTATCCAGCGTACTATGGTTCACGGTTACGCCTCCCTTGGCTGCATTGGCCATCACCCACCTTAACTGGTACTTCACAATACCCCTCATAGAGCCTAGCATAAGGGCAATTCACGCATTGGGTGAGGGCAAGATTGATAGGAATGAGTTAAGGGTTAGGATTAGGAGGATTGGCTTCGGTTCCTTAGCCGAATCACTGGCACTGGTAGTAACGCTGCTTGTATTGATTGCGCTCTACGGACACTAGGCATTATGGGCTTGAGGGCCGGTAATGCGTATTAAAACCTCTGTGGGATCTTTCTTACCGGTGCATAATTTAAAGCATTAATATTAAAGCGCAATGTATGTGATTATAGCTAGTATTATGGCTAGTTCGAAGGATTCGTAAACACCGTAGTACCTCAATGAACTAGGGCTGGCGTAACTGGCTAAGTAACCCCTCAGATACATGTAAGTGCCGATTAGGTGGGTAATGAGCATTATTATTACCAATACGGTAAGCCAAATTGGCAATATGGATAGCATCAATGTTGTGAGTGAAAGGTAGTAGAGCGATTCGTAAATGGAAACGTAAACACCAATCCCCCTCGGTACAGTTAACCCTCTAAAGCCCAGGTAGGCACCAGCCGCATGGATCAGCACCATAACCACCGACGCCGCCAGCATAATGAGTGCTGGTAAGGTAGGCATAGGTGGATTAGCCCAAAACCCCTATATATGCTAAACCTAAGTTACCTAGCCCATTACCAGTATGGTAACGCCACATAATATTATCTTCATAGAGGTAACTAAAGATAATTATATTTTAATGTTATTTTTACCCTAATTTTTCATGTATTGGTACTTATCACTGCAACAGATGTTGGGTAAACATCAACAGTGACACTTATTGGACTAGGTGAATTAAAGCAACCGAAGAGATTGCCGAATAGGGCTGTGGAATTTATTGTTTCGTATAATGGCGGATACCCACCTGATAGGTTCGGGTTTAGTTGGAAGATGTCGGCAGGCATTAGCGTATACGTTGTTTCAGTTGATGGATTGTTAAAGGTCCATGTCCATTTATCCTGCCCCTCAGTTGGGAAGCTAAGGTAGTTCCAATTAACCGAACCCTGAGTTATTGTCTCACTCACAGCGGCGTAAACCCCCTCTTCACCAATACCTATTTCATAGCTTATTGTGACTTGGTTACTTGACGCCCCGGTTGGCGCTGACACGAATAGTACCTGCCCAGGCCATATGGAGGTATAGCCATTAATCGTCTCAGTAGCTTGACATGGAGTGAATGATGGAGATGGATCAGGGGGATTAAACCCTGTTACATCATGCTTCACCAGGTTTAGGAAGAAGTAATAATTATTTGCTGTAGTGTAGTAGAAATCAACTCTAAGGGCTTGCTGGCCCGCCAGGTTACCGTACCAATCGTAGGTATTTGTTGCATACCAGCCAACATACCCAACGTAGTTAAAGCCCTGTATATTAACTGACAGTGATGAGCCAGATTGCTGGAATAACGCCTTGGCGGTATTCATCGCCAGTGATGGTACTAGCGCGTAGAGTGGTAGGTTGGTTTTAATTAATGCATTGTTGTGGTCCTTCCAAATACTTAACACGATGTACGTGATGTTTGTTGGTGGGGTGTTTACATAAACCTCCCAGATAGTGGGGTATCTCGTTGCGTTGCGTATCGGTATCACCGCTATTCCAAGTGCAACAACGTTTACGGGCAGTTCTGGCCTTAACTGCTTACCATTACCAGTGGGTATCCCTAATATTAAAGCCGCCTTACTGGTTATGAAATTGCCCACAACCATGAGTAATGAGTTACCTGCATTAGGCCCTACGGCAACCATGGGTAAGCCCCTCTGCATGGCATTAATTATTACTCCCTTGTACCTATTACCTAAATTCTCTAACCAATCACTGCCAATTACTAGGATGCTGCACCTACCAATTGACCGATTACTTATACCTATGGTGACCGTGTACGGTACACCAACCTTACCTAAACCAGTCGTTAAATTGCCTATATACGGGTTCGTGGCATAGCCCACTATGCACACGGTTGGTATAGGGACACCACTAAGGAGCTCCTCAATACTGTACGTACTCACTGACCCATGGTAATGAACTCTAGGCAAAACTACGAGCATTGCAGTGATTACTGCGGTAACCACTAAAGCGAGTACCATATATCTAGTTTTAACCATATTAAAGGTACCTATCACTGGGCTTTTTTTAACTCGGTTGTTCATTTAAAATACACAACCGCCACGTGATTATTAATGAGTCGGGTTATGCGATGAAGAAGAAATTCCCTTAGCATCCTTTAGACCATATAGGCGTGAGCTAGGGTACGGCTATCTAGTTAGTAACAATAACCATAGGGTTGTAGCCCTTACGGAATTCCTCAGCAATGGGTTAATGCATGTGAGGCTACTGGTGGATCTTGGTTCACCAGGTTACTACTTACCTTTGCTACCGCATTGACATACACCTTTACCGCATGCTAATCATCAACACTAGTATTAAGTTTAACCTTGTTGAGGCCTATTAGGAATATGATAATTGACACAAGTATAATTGTACTGAAGTACACTGCTAAAAATGCTGTGATTAATCCGCCTGTTACTGTTAACAACCCGTAGAACATGTAATTTAAGTATAAGGTGAAGGAATCCACGTATGTATGGGCGATGGTGGTTGTGGCTAAGCCCCTTAAGCCCCTCCCATTAGCCTGCATTGCTCTTAGAAATATTGATGCACCTGGGTGGAATAGGAATGAGACCAACGGCTGAATGGCAATTCCAACGTACTGGATGGTCAACAATGCCTGAAGTTGATTTTTAAAGGGTACGATGGGTAAACCCATGCGTGCTACCGCTAAGATGCTAACTAGGCTGAGCACACCCACGGCAATGTCGATGAGGGCGAAGCCGTAGCCTATGTACAGTGCTGAGGCTGGTTCCCTGTCCTTAACGGCGAAGTACCTTGCAATCTCCTGGCATATACCGGCCATTAAGCCATAGTACAGTATGAGCCATGGTATGTAGGGCTTCAGTAAACTAAGCAGCAGGGAATTAATCTCCGTTATGCTCTTAACACTTAATATTAACGGCAACTCCCTAATCAATATTACTAATCCTGGGATCTGCTGAAGCACGTATTGAATGATGACGGCTAGTATCATGTAGCCCACGCCGATGAAGACCCAGCCCCTACTACCCCTCCACAATGCTCTATTAAAGGCCACGTAGGCCGCTATTGATGCGGCTACCCAGTAAACAACTGCAATAGCCAGTGCCGAGGCTAGGCTGATGACGCTGGGCATAATTTAGCCTCACTCCACTACCACACGGCTACTTCCCTGTTCAGGCTCCACCACGACTGCTGTGCCGTATGCTATTATCTCGTCCATGTACTCGCTTATTTCATTTGAATCAAGCCTGAAGCTTATCACGGCGTTTGCCCCAAGCTCCTTGGCGTGCTTAATCATCCTCTCTATAGCCTGTCTCCTAGCCTGCTCAGCAAGCTCCGTGAACTCCTGAATCTCCCCACCAACCAGTGACCTGAGTCCGGCCAGAAATCTGCCGCCAAGCCCCCTTGACCTAACTGTGATGCCTAGTGCAACGCCAATTACCTTAACCACCCTGTAGCCTGGTATGTAGGGTGCCGTCGCAACGATTACATCACCCTCCCTAATGGCCATATTAGTATTTCATGGCATCACCTTTTAAGTATTTCTTCAGTTAACTTAGTTAAAATCCATAGTGGGCATAACCAGTTATTTACGTTGACTCAGCGTGAGACAAGGTTCGTCACCGTTCCGTTGCTGCCACGCATCATCACTAGCTAGTTAGTATAGGTTGGAATGCTTAATAACTCTTATGCTGCATACATCACGCATGATTAATTACGATTCAGGTCCACCGTATGTCTCTTATGTAACCTAAGATTTATAGATCCCTAAACAGCCACAATGAAATTGGTTAATTGTAAGACTGTAGTTGATTTAACCTTAAGGAGAGGTTAAGATGCTTAAGCTTACCCTTAGGGCCCTCCTTACTTTCAATAATAGCCTTTGTCAAGGCTCCTAGGTAGAGATCTCGCTTAGTCCCTCTTGCTCTAAACCTAAGAGGTGATGTGTTAAGTCGGTATGGTAAGCTTAAATCCTGTTTACCTCAGGCTTAACCCAATACCCTTCACCTTAATTAGGACGTTGCTTGTACGTTTAATGGCCTCTATCTCCGTCTTTATGAACATCTTGACGACCTCTATGTTTGTTGATAGGTGGGAGGTTAGGTTGGCCACCGTGTACTGGGATTCACCGTTAGCTAGGGCTAGGAATGGGACCAGCATATCCCCCATGTGGTCATCGAAGGCTGCGCCGGCCTTAATCACTGCAGCCAACCCCTCAGCCGCCTCCCTACCCACAGCCTCAGCTGGCTTACCACGCTCACCCAGTGCATCTGAGCCTATCCTCTGTCCATTGGTTGACTCAGCCCACAGTGTTATGCCTGAGCCTGGGCCCAGGTGTGGGTCACTGCCCTGCTCATAGTATTCAAGGGTTATTTTAGGGCTTAAACCCAATTGAGCTAGGTACTCCTCAGCCGCCTTGGCTTGCCTAACCGCAACATGGCTTGGTAGCCTAACGGCGTGTGATATACCCCAAACACCCCTTAACTCGCCCAGTTCAGTTATCCTGATGAGCCTTAACTTGGCTGCGGGCTCAACAGTCACCTTAACTCTACCACCACCCCTTGGGTAGTGGCCCCTCCTTATGACCTCAATATTGACCCTGGGCCCCATTAAGGATAGGTTGTGGGCTAGGACATGGCGCATGTAGTCTATTGGAGGTGCCTTAGGTACGTCAGTGCCGCCCGTTATCTCCAATGTGACCCTATTGCAATTGGCAATTACCAATACGGGTAGTAGCGTCTGGAGGACTAGGCTGATGCTGCCCGCGGTCCCTATGTCAATGGTGTAGTCACCGCACTTAACGCTGTGGGGTTCGAAGGTTATGCTTGTTGAACCCCTATAGGCACCGTCAACCCTAGCCCCACTGACCTTAGCAGCAGCCATGACGCTTGTTAGGTGTTGTTGCTGCAGCCCTGGGTTACTCCTCCTAGCCCTTATGTTAATCATCCTGAAGGGCTCACCTGTTACTATGGATAAAGCCAGCGCCGTCCTCAGTATCTGCCCACCACCCTCACCCATTGAGCCATCTATGGTTATCACGCCGCATCACCACATGGTTCAGGTTGACCTAAGCTAATATTAACTTTACTGCATTAGCATCAATCATTGATGCACCATTGTGACCCTATGGGCGGTGGCTGGGTAGGGTTATTAAGGTGGTGACTGTGTGCCGATTAGTGATGAGAAGGTTTCCGGAATGATGAGTGATTGGTTCACCCCTTACTGACCCTGGTTTAGGTTAAGTCTCTTAAATAGGCTGCCTAACCTGCGTTGACTCTTCCTAATGCTGCTCATCATCCTGCTCATCTCGTTATAGTACCTTAACAGCTCCCTAACATCCCTTGGCGTAGTCCCTGAACCCTTAGCTATCCTCCTAATCCTTGAGGCGTTGATTATGTTTGGGTTTAAGAGCTCCTCCCTAGTCATTGACCTTAGTATAGATAGCCACCTCCTCATCCTATCCTGGGCATTGGCCAGCTGTTCATCAGATAAACCCTTCAACTGTGGCATTAACCCAATGGGCAGCATTTGGAGGATCCTACTGAGGGGTCCAAGCTTACCCATGGCCTCAAGCTGCTTCATCAACGTTAGTAGGGTGAACTTACCGGATTCAATGTCCTCGAGGACCTCTTCCTCCTCCTCAATGGCCTTAACCCTATCCAGCAGCGCCTCCACGTCACCCATCCCCATTAGCCTAGACACGAACCTCCTTGGGTTAAAGACCTCAATGTCCTCTAAATCCTCCCCATTACCAATGAACTTGATCTTAGCCCCCGTCCTAACGGCTGAAACCAAGGCCCCACCACCCTTGGCGGTGCTGTCCAGCTTAGTCACGAATATGGAGTTGATGGGTATGTACCTGCTGAACGCCTCCGCCTGGGCCCCAACCTGCTTACCGTTGGTTGCATCCACGATTAGCATTACCTCGTTGGGCTTAACGGCATCGTAAATCCCCTTAACCTCCCTGAGGAGCTCCTCCTCATTCCTATGCCTCCCAGCCGTGTCTACTATGATCAGATCCGCCTTACCACTCCTCATCCTCTCCAAGCCAGCCCTTGCAATGCTTATGGCATCGCCTAGACTTGGGTCACCGTAGAACATTGCCTTAACCCTCTCAGCTAACTGTCTCAATTGGTCGAAGGCCCCCGGCCTAATGGTATCCGTCTCTATTAACCCAACCCTAAGCCCCCTCTTAATGTAGAATAAGGCTAACTTACCGGCTGTGGTTGTTTTACCGCTACCCTCAACGCCAACGAGCATAATTACGTACGGCTTCACCTTAATCTCAACGTCGGGCTCCTTATCGCCGCCAAGCAGGTCCGTGAGTCTCCTGTACAGTAGGTAGATTAGGTAGTCCTTTGCCGTTAAGCCCGGTGGCAACTCCTTAGCCTCCTTGAACTCCTGCTCAATGCCCTTGGTTAAGTCGTAGACTAACTTAACGTCGACGTCAGCCCTTATCAGGGCTCTCTGTAAATCCCTCAATATGCCCCTAAGCGTCTCCTCATCAATAACCGTGGAGCCCCTAATCCTACTTATGATGCCGCCTAACGCATCCATTAAATCTCTCATTACTTAATCACTGGGTTGTGTACGGGTAGTAGCCGTACTGGTACCCCTGTTGAATGTACCTAAGCACATCGGGTAGTAGACCCCTTATCACAATGCCCTCACCCCTCTGTATCTCGTAAACCAGCTTAACGGGTGGTATCGGCATCCACCTCATCTTCCTTATATACATCACCCTGAAGATTTGGTGCATGATGGGTTCCTCGAAGAGTTGAAGCATCAGTACGCCGCCTGCTAAGTACTCCTCAACACCAAACCTACTTACCTTAGACTCACCCGTGGGTATCTCTGAGGTTAATAGGGTTGTTGTGTCTTTGTAGCGCTTAAGCTGAAAAACAAGCTCCCTTAGGTATTCCCTAACCCATAGTATGTCCTGGTGGCCGGTTATTAGCAGTGGTGCTATTGGGTCAATTACAACCCTCTTAGCCTTATTCCTCTGAATGACGTCAATTATCATCTTAGCCACGTCCCTGGGATCGAGGGCTAATGCCGCCCCTTCCTTGGAGTATAGTTTAAAATGGGTCCTGAAGTCGTATATGATAACCCTACCCTGCTTCTCATAGGCATCAAGATCCCAGCCGAGGGCCTCATAAGCCCCCCTCTTAACGTCCTCACTGGGCTCATCAACACTAATGTAGATGCCCGGTTCACCGATATCAGCCCCAGTCTTAAGGAACTTAAGGCTGAATATCGTCTTACCTAACCCAGCCTCACCGGCAACTAGGTAAACCTCACCCCTTTTAAGTCCACCGTACAGTAAGGCATCCAGGTAGGCTATGCCGGTGGGTGCCTTATTGGCGTATAGGCTGTATTGCAATTGGGCGGTGTAGTACTGGGTTACATCAAACGGGTATGTTTGGCTACTGTAATTATTACCACCGTAGGTATAATAATTCCCGTAGTCGTAAGGGTAATACTCGTACTGCTGGGGCTGCTGCGAATCCGCAGTAGCAGCATTACCGCCCTCCCTCCTTAAACTCATATGCCCTAAACCCACAGTGGATATTTATACTTTTACCTTGCACAGGCTATAATTGAATGTAGATAACTAAAGGCATCCTCACCCTTAGCAATGGGTTACTTCGGGTTTATTGCAGTTTCTTCAGCCTTGATTACCTCTCGTTACTTCTAAATTCCTAATTATGAGACTTCTCGGTTGAGGTATATTACTGCCTTGGCTCTATTCTAATATCAACCTTAAACTTCCTCTTAATCCTACCAATCCTAGGCAGGCTCTTCGCCAGCACCACACCGTAGTACTCCTGGGGCACCTTAATGACCACCGTATCCTCCCTGGGCTCAATAATGACCTGGTTAAGTGGAGCGTACTTACCAATAACCCTGAGGACCTGGTCAACAGCCCTCTTACTAACCTCAACACTCCTCCTCTTCAATGGGACCACGAAGGTCTCCTCACCGAAGACGTAGATCTCGTACTCGGGCTCCTCTGTTATGAAATCCCTGACAATGACCACCGGCCTTGTTAAGTCTTCCTCCCTTAGGCCAGCCGGGATCTTAACAGTCATCTCCAGTGAGTAGACCTTACTCACGTTACCCTTATCTATGAAGATGACGGTGTCTATTATTGACGGTAACATGCCCAGTTCAACCCTACCTATGAACCTCTGTATGGAGTCTATGGGCGACGTGGCGTGGATAACACCCACCATGCCTATACCGGCTAGCCTAAGGTCAACGTAAAGCTGTATGTCGGTGGTATCCCTCATCTCATCGAATATCGTGTAGTCGGGCCTTGACAGGAGCAGTATGTCGTGGAGCTCCTCCGGGGTGGCTAAGTTCTTGGATAATTGCGTCACTTGGTCTGGAAGCACCATGTCCCTGGGCGACTCAATTGTCTTAACCACCCTGTTCTTCGAGACGTAGAACTCGGCTAGGGCCTGGGCGAAGGTCGTCTTACCCGCACCTGGGGCCCCACCTATAAGTATTCCCTCAGCCCCCCTCTCAAGCCTCTCAACAACCTTCGGGTGTAGGTTATACTCCTCAATGCGCTTCTTAACCAACGGCCTAACGGCCGTTATCTCTATACCATCCGACACGGGTGGGAACACAGCCACTATTCTAATGTCCCTATACTGGACTATGAGGGAGTGGCTCCTCATAACCTCAATAACCGCCCCATTACCGCCGCTGTACGCCGTGGACAGCACCTCCCTAACAGCTCTCTCAAGGTACTCCCTATTCAACACCTTATTATCCAGGTAAACAAGCTCCCAGTTGCCTGGGGAACCCCTCTTAGCCATGGGTAGCGTGTTCTCCTTGAGGTGTACCGACATTATGTCTGGGTATCTTTGGAACCACTTCTCAATCTCAAGTAACCCAGCCCCCTTACCTATGTAGACGTGCCTAATCCCCATGGCCTCGCAAACCCTCTTAATCATCGTATCGCTGGTTATCAGCGTGGCCCCAAGCTCCCTAGCTGTGCTGAGTATCACGTTCTCGGGGTCCTTTGGGTCAGCTGACCTAGGCACCATGTCCACGTACTCAACAGTAACGTCACCCATCTTAGAGGCCATGTTGTATATGGCGGCAACCTCCTCAAGACCCAGGATGCCGAGGGAGGAGCCCAACTTAGCATCATCCTCAAAACGCCTAATTATGGCTGTGTGAATGAGCAACCTACCCTTAACCCCACCACCCTGCAGATACTCCTTTAGGGACCCATCTAGGAAGACTGACATATCCGGTATGTAAATTTCCCCAGCCGCAAGCATTAAATATCAAAAAACCATAACCAGGAGGCTTAAAAACTTATAGCATAGGAACCAGTGGTGATGTAGCCACGCAGGCCATGAGGGAATGATGATCGACCTAAAGACTGACCATACAATCAACCTTAACTCAGACTCACGCATGAGCCTTTAGGGTAGGGGTACCTTAAATCCACTGATTTTAAAAGGATGGCGTTGCGTGTCCAATAATTGGACACGCAATTTAAAAACCTTTCTACACATCCGTTCAATGTTAGTGCTGCGTGGTTTAATTAACCCAACCTCGGACGTTAAGTGCCTTTACCTAACTTAAACTATCATTGGTGTACTGGGGCATGCGCCAACATGCCGCAATGAAACCAGCAATAGCCTTAATCCATGTTAATACTTTATCGCAACCAGTGGTTAGCATGTAGCTGGGATTATTATTTTTTTATCTATATAGATTGGCTAGCGTTTAAGAGTTAACCTTAACACCATTGGCCGTGAATATGTACTTCCCTGAACCAATCTCAATGATTACGCTGTTTCCAGCATCTCTAATCGACAGTACTCCAGCTCCTGTTGCCAGTACCTTGCCCTGGCTCCAAATTACCCTATCACCTTCCCTAATCGCCATGGATTCACTGATCTTAGGTATGTGAACCTCGGCCGTCGTGTTGACTGGTATGGTTACCACCATGGTTAATTCACCATCGCTCCTACTCCACTCGACGGAAACCAAGCCCTTGACCGTGTATAGTGAGGCTGAGCAGTGCCTTATGCCACTTGGCATAATTGGCTTTATCATTATCCTGCTGAACCCTGGTTCAAGGGGTATTATGCCCCCTAGGTTCCTGTAGAACCACGCATCCACGCTACCCAGCATGTGGTGGTTGAGGGAGTTCATGCCACCCCCAGTTATCAACTCCCACCTCTCCCACAAGGTTGTTGCACCCTCCTTAACCATGAAACCCCAGCTTGGGTATGTTTCCTGTGTTATAGCCTTATAGGCCAGGTCCACGTAGCCGTGTTTAACCAGGACCTCGGGCACGTACTTGGCTCCGAATATACCCACCACCAGGTGCCTATTCCACTCAACCTCAACATTGTTAACGAGAGCCTTAACAATGTCGTTAACCCTGTTACCAGGCACCATGTCTAGGTATAGGGGTAGCGCATTGCATGTCTGGGAGCCTCCAAGCACCTTAACTGAGCCATCTGGTGCCGTGTACCTTGAGTAGTAGCCGCGCTCGGTTAAGAATGCTCTATTGAACGCCTCCCTAATTTCCTCCGCCTTACCCTTGAAGTAACCCTCATCCTCACCCTTACCCAGCACCCTGGCTATTTGGGCTAGGGTTAAGGCATCCCTGTGGAGTATCCATGTTGAGAGTATTTCAGGTGGGCAATACTCAATGGAGTGTATTCTACCTGGAGGCACCCACTCACCGTACTTACTGAAGTACAATAAGCCATCCTTAGCCTTGGACCATAGGAAATTCCACCACTTCTTCATTGCGTCATAGGCCTCGGCTAGGATGTCAACATCACCGTAGTGCACGTAGAGTAGCCAGGGGATGTAGATTAGGGCAGTTCCCCAGGCTGGGTCGGCTGGGTAAAGGTTCCAGTAGGGTGGCACCACGTCCGGTATTGACCCATCATCCTTTTGGGAATCCACCATATCCCTGATGAACTTCTCGTAATACTTAACCATGTTGAAGTTGTAGGCCGCTGAGTCTGAGGATAGCCAAGCATCCCCAAGCCACCCCATCCTCTCATCCCTCTGGGGGCAGTCGGTGACCACACCGTTCAGTATATTGGCCCTCAGGCTCCACCAGGTTATCCTATGTATGTCGTTAACCATCCTGTCAGAGCACGATAACGAACCCACGGGTTCAAGGTCCGAGTGCACTATGACAGCCTCCACGTCGTCAATAGACGGCACGCCTGGGTAACCAGTGATCTCTGCATACCTGAAACCATGGTACGTGAACCTGGGTTCAAGAACCTCAACACCCCCACCCCTGAGCACGTACGTGTCCGTGGCCTCAGCACCCCTAATATTCTCAACATTAATAGAGCCGTCTGGGTTTACGACCTCACTATGCCTAACCTTAACCTCCATGCCACTTAACCCCCTAACCCTCAACCTAACCCAGCCAGTCATGTTCTGGCCGAAGTCAAATACGTAAACCCCAGGCCTTGGGTTATAGTACTCCCTCGGCTTCAAGGTACCCTTAACCTTGACCCCAGGTACAGTTGCGGTGGACCTAAGCCTAGCACTAGGTGGCTTAACCACGATGCATGGAGCCCAGTTAGAGTCGTTAAAGCCAGGTTCATCCCAGCCAACTGGTTCAAGCCTTGCATCGTACCTGTAACCATTGTAAATGTCATCGTATATTATGGGTCCCTTGTCCAGGCATCTCCAGGATTCATCAGTGGTTATGGTTACTATTGACCCATTCCTCAGCTTAATCCTAATCATTGCGCCTGCCTTAGGTTCATCGTAATACTTGAGGTTCGGTATCTGGGTTCTACTTGGCGAGACTGGGCTATACCTACCCCTACCGAGTATAAGCCCCACGGCGTTTCCACCATTCCTAACCAGGTTTGTTACGTCGTAAACGCTGTAGTAGACGGTTTTATCGTACTCACTCCAAGGTGGACGACCCCCTTCCCTACCTCGGGGAGGTAGGGTTAATCTTGGGGGTCTCGATTGTTACCCCCTCTTTGGGGGTTAATGGTTTTACTCCGTTAGTGGTGATGATGTAGCTGAGTATTTTTGTTGGTATTGGTGTTTCGTAGCCTGCCTTCTTTGCGATGTTTCTTGCTGCGTTTAAGTCTGCATTAATCCTAATGCCCGTTACTGGGCATACGTAAAGTCCTCTCTTCACTCTCCCATTCTCGTGCTTCATGCTGCATATTGAGCATTGTTTGCTAGTACCATACTCATTCACTATGTTGAGTTTAATCCCATACTCCTCAAGCACATCCTTAAGCCAATTAATGATTTTATTAAACCACCAAACATTGGTGTTATACTCATTGCCATCATCTTGACTAACCATGTATGGGTATCCGATGAATACCTCGTTGACTCCCATTCCATGGAGTGTCTTGGCTAGGAATCTGATTGCAGTCCTGTAATAGTGCCTAAGCCTCTCCCTCCTCTTGTAAACAGCATGAAGGTAAAACATGTGGTACCTCCTCCATGCATTGAAGCCACGATTCCTCAACCAATCCCTAACGGCTTGATAAGTCTTAATCTCCATCTTCCACCAGTAGTACTCGGCTTTAATTGTTGAGCCCTTTATGAGTATTGCCGTATCGGTATGATTAAAAACCACAGCAAACAAATTATTCAAGCCAATGTCTATGAATGCCTTATTACTGCCCTTAGGATTCTCGATCTGCACCCTATCGTAAATCCCCTTCACGTAACCTTTTGGATTGGTTTTCACTGGTTTAGAACCAACCTCTATGGGTACGTATGCGAACCACCTATTGCCCTCAAGCTTGATTACAAGCATACCTTGTTTACCACTCCACTTTATCCTACCAGCATACTTGATCCTTAAATTCCAATCCTTTAGGATTACGTATCCTTCACCACCATTCACTTGTTCAAGGTAGTACCTATCATTCCTAACAAGTATCCTCAACAACCTCCTGCCTAGTAGCTTGTCCTTCCAAAAACCAGGAGGCGAGGGCTTACCGTTAAACTTCGGTAGCTTGCCTTGCCTATACAGCTTAAGCGTTTCGAAGAATGAATCCCAAGCCCAATTATTCAGGTTAATGACTTGACCAGCATTAACACTAAGCACTGAATTGAATCTGTAGTAGAATTCATGCCCGGTGTCCTTAAAGTTTACCTTGCCTGATGCCCTATATTGCACAAGCCTAACATAATTCAACTCATTCCAAAGCCTAGCAGCAGCATCAGCTAGCTTCCTCAGCTTCCTCTCCTGGGCGCCACTAGGCAGTAGCCTAAGCCTAACAGTGCGTACGTTCCCATCCTTCTGTTTAGGAGGAGAGGAATAAGGTGTGCCTAGGGTAGTGAAAACAGTGGGTAATCGACCCACCGGCTCATCCGAATAGGCTAAACCCCCTCTCGGAGGCACCACCCTAGGCACTAAGACTGTAGGAACAAGGAGGAATTAAAGGGTAATCAGAAGCAAAAATACCAACCAATAGGCTAAAACTTTAAACAAACCCAACCACCAATAAACACCACCATAAAAGGCAAGACTTAACCATTATTATCAAGGACCCTATCCCCCACCCTCTCCCCATTAATCCTAAGTTCATAGTAGCCTAAGCCGGTTACGTATGCCCTAGCCTCAAGAACCTCGCCATCGATTTTAAAGGTACTCCTCAGCAACTGGCCTCCACCAATCCACTTTGCCACCCACTCCTCACTGGGGTTGAGGAGGGTTGTCTCAAACCACTGAATGCTGCTCCAATCCCCCTCAACACCCCTTGAGTCCCACGCCTTAACCCTCCAGTAGTACCTAGTGAAGCTGCTTAGGGGTGGTCCACCGTATTTAACCACTTGATCCCTCGACTCAACCCTACCACTGTCCCAAACATCCCCAATGCCCTTTACCGCGTTTTCTAGGCTACTACTAACGATGATTCTGTATGCAGTTTGAAATTGACCCCTTTCCTCGTGTTCAAGTACCCAGGAGAACCTAGGCCTTTGTTCATCTATGCCAAGCGGGTTCACAGTGAACTCAACCCTGGCATCCGAAACCCTTAAACCACCAGCCACGGTGAGTGTGGATATAACTTAGTTTTTTAGTTTTTAACCTAACAGGTCAGTCCCACGCCTTAAGCCCGGCCCTTAGGACTTAGTCTTATTGAATCGAACAGGTTAGCCCACATGTTTAAATTCCAACTTAACGCTATTACTGCTGTGAAGGCCCTAGTTTGGACTGCGGTTAGGAGGATGGAGGTTAAGGATGTTCCTACGCCAACACCACAGCCCGGCTGGGTATTAATGAGGGTTAGGTACGTTGGCGTATGCGGCTCTGATGTTGGAGGCTTCCTGGGTAAGAATGAGCTACGTAGGCCACCGTTAATAATGGGCCATGAGTTCACGGGCGTTGTTGAGGAGGTTGGGCCAGGTGTTTCAAAGGACTTGATCGGCAGGTTATTTGCCGTTAACCCAATTATTGGCTGTGGGCATTGTAGGTACTGCAGGAGTGGGTTGAAGAACCTCTGCCTAATGAGGAAGATAATAGGCATAGATTACCCAGGCGCCTATGCAGAGTACGTTGCCGTGCCAGCTGATAACCTATACCCAGTCAGTGACCCGGTTAGGGGTGCCTTAGCCGAGCCATTAGCCACTTCAATGAGGGCTGTTAGGCTATCCGGAGCTGGCCTAGGCGACTCAGTCCTGGTTATTGGAGCTGGGCCCGTTGGGGCATTGGCAGTTAAGTTACTAAGCATAGGTGGCGTTAAAGACATAACTGTGATTGATATCAACAGGAATAGGCTTGAATGGGCGGAGAGGTGGGGGGCATCCTCAACGCTGAGCGTGACCGGTGATGAGGCGCTTAAGAGCCTTAGGGAAACCCACCCCGAAGGTTTCGATGCCGTTATTGATGCGGTTGGATCTGAGGACACCAGGGGACTTGCCATTAACGCTGTGCGTAGGGGCGGTAGGGTTATTTTCGTTGGGCTCCACGACAATGAGGTTACCATACCGGGGAACCTGATAGTGAGGAGTGAAATCGAGATTAAGGGCTCCTTCTCCTACACCGATGAGGACTTCCTTAAGGCCGTTAGGGTACTGGAGTCAGGGCTACTGGACCCAAGGGAGGGTTGGGTTGACATAAGGCCCCTTGAGAGGGGGCAGGAGACCTTCGAGGAGTTGGCCGGTACAGAAACGAAATACGTCAAGGTCATGTTTAACCCAGGTGGGTGACGTGGGTAGGGTTGATGTGGAGGTTGAGTTGAAGAGGATTAAGGAGGTTAGGGCCTACGTGGTTAAGGGTGGTGGAGCGGATTACCACGACCAGTCAAGTGAACATTGGATACTCGGCTACATAGCCACACCCATATCGATCTACCCTGAGTACAGGGCCAGCAGGGCCTCCTGGGGCTTGAATGTACTGGGCTCTGTGGTTGTTGAGGTTGAGACCAGCGACGGCGAGGTTGGGTTTGGGGTTAGCACCGGTGGTTACCCGGCGGCGTGGATAATTGAGAACCACCTATCCAGGTTTGTGGTTGGTAAGTACGTTGGTGAGGTTGAGAAGACCTGGGATCAGATGTTTAAGGCAACAATATTCTACGGTAGGAGGGGCATTGTGATGAACGCCATTTCAGCCGTTGACCTAGCCTTATGGGACCTCATGGGTAAGGTTAGGGGTCTCCCGGTGTATGACCTATTGGGTGGGCCCGTTAGGGATGAGCTAGTTTTCTACGCCACGGGCCCAAGGCCTGATGTGGCAAAGAGACTGGGCTTCATAGGTGGTAAACTGCCCCTCGTCCATGGCCCGGCGGATGGGGTTGAGGGTTTGAGGGAGAACGTGAGGATCTTTAAGGAGGCTAGGGAGAAGGTTGGGGATGACTTCCTCTTAATGTACGACTGCTGGATGAGCCTAGACCTACCCTACGCCCAGAGGCTGCTCAGTGAGCTTAAGCCCCTTGGGTTATTCTGGATTGAGGAACCCTTCATACCTGACGACTACTGGTCCTACGGTGCATTAGCCAACGTAGCCCCACCAACGTTGGTTGCCAGTGGTGAACATGAGTCGACGATCCACGGCTTCAGGTTGCTGTTGGAGGTTGGTAAGGTTAATGTTATCCAGCCTGATGTTACTTGGGTTGGTGGAATAACGCCAATGATTAAGATAGCTGCCCTAGCCGAGGCCTACGGTGCCTGGGTTATTCCACATGGTTCGAGCGTGTTCGGCTACCACTTCATAATAACCAGGGTTAATAGCCCATTCGCAGAGTACATAGTCACTTCACCTGACGCCACGGAGGTCACCCCACAATTCCACCCACTGCTTAAGGATGAGCCGATGCCCCAGAACGGTAAGGTTAGGTTAAGTAGGAGGCCTGGTTTTGGCGTGGAGTTGAATAGGGGCCTGCTGATAAGGCCCTTTAAGGCGGCTTAACCGGCAATCCTGTTAAAAACCTCCTTAACCCTACCCCAATCCACCGGGTTACCCACACCCACGCTTATTATCGTTGAGGGGCCTGGTACATGCTCCATGATGTGCTCCACCGGTATCTGCCTGGCCGCTGGGTGTTTGCCCATTAGCAGCTCCTTAATGTCACTGGCCACCTTGCTCCTCTCAACATTACCCGGCTTAAGTATAATGTAGTAGTTGGCGAGTGAATTAATTGCACCTGGTGGGGCTGAGACCAATCTGACGGCTTCATTATCAATCCTAATGCCCACGCCAATCACCAACTCCACCCCCCTAACCCAACCCCTCTGGCCGTAGACCATGAAGCCACCCTTGGATACGTACTCACCGCTTGGAGCCCTCTTACTAACCTGCTCACCCTTGGCGTAGTAGACGTCTATTGAATTAACCCCAAGCTTCCACGCCTTAGAGTAGGCAGCGGCGTACTGCGATGCCTCAGCCAAGTCCGCCTGCTTAACCTCCTGGCCCTTACTAACCTTAATGATTGTAACTGGGCCCCCTTGGATGTCTGCGTGGAGGAACACGTCCCATGGATTCATGTACCTCTTGACGAGGGTTTCATTCTGATTGGCATCTTTGCCCGCTAACACCGGTAAGCCACCGCTGGTTATGAACCACCTAAACCTCTCAAACCACTCCCTACTTGCAATGAACCTTACGTCTGCCTTAGCCTCCTCGCTCTCCTCCCTAGCCCTACTCCTCAATTCATCTATCCTACTCCTCAACTCATTCAACTTATCCTCGGCTGCCTTCGCTTTCTTCTCAAGTCTCTTAGCCTCATTAAAGTACCTAGTTGCCGTCTCGCTCGGCTTCTCACCCAGGTTCAATTCAACCTCAGTGTCATTAACCATGACCTTAATCGCCTTCCTCAATGGGTCGTAGTCAATAACCTTGATGTCGCCGTGCACCATGCCCTTGACGCTGGACTTGAATGTGTCCTTACTTTTAGCGTACAGGTTGAGTAATTCGCCGTGGAGTTCATTAAGTTCATAAAGCCTGCTCATGATTAACTCACCCCTCCTCCTAAACTCACCTGCCTCGGTCATGTATTTGCCTATGGATTCCTCAAGCTCCCTCACCGATGATTCAAGCCTAGCCGCCTCCTCCTCGTAATCCTTAACCTTGTCCTCAGCTGCCTTCTCCACCTCAATGGCGCTGAAGTATTCATCCACGGCCTTATTGAAGCTGGCCACCTCCCTAAACTCACCATTGATTGAGACAAGTGGTAGTGGTGATACGTATGGGGTGTTCAGGTATATAGTTGGTTTAAGTCTACCAAGGTGAAGGGCCTCGAGTATACCCCTAATGCTGAACCACGTTGAAGCCAAGTCGCTGCACCCAGACCTACTGCAAACCTCCCTGGCCCAGTCCACGCCGAGGCCAAGTCCCCTTGACAACGACTCCACGCTTAGACCCGACTCCTCAGCCACCTTGAGTAGGTTATCGAAGAACCTTGGGTCGAGGAACCTCCTTGGTGGTTCAATGTAAGTTAACCCAACCTTAACCTCCCTATCCTTCCCCCTATACTCATGTAGAACCCATTTAACTATGTTATTAACCGTGAAGATTATGTTGAACGGTGGTATTAGCTCAAAGGTGAGTTTACCGCAGTTCATAACCATGCTTATGACCCTATCCAAGTTGGCTTCAATACCATTCACAACACAGCCCTCCACTAGCCTCCTCAGTGGGCTTGGTGATAGGCCCTGGGGTATCCTCCAGGTTTGGCTAAACCTCCTCGGGTTAGCCACGAGGTACACTATGTCGGTGCGTGTCCTTATCTTGAAGTAATGCGAGTCACCAAGCCTATAAACCCTAATAACCCTACCACCACCCACCACTGGGTTAAGCTCAGACGCTATCGCAACCAGGTCCAGCGCATTGAGGGCCTTCTTACCAAGCACGGGCCTTCCAATTCACCACTGGGTGAGCCTCTATATAAAGCAAATTCATGGCGATGCTCATCATTAAGGCTGAGTAGTAATGTACAAGGTGGCGCGGGTCCTGTGGTTGCCTTAGTTAATTATCAAGGTTAAGGTTTATAATACCTTAACCAGACTTGAATGGTGAAGGTTCGCGGTTTTAAGATGATGAGACGACGGTAACCGGAGTTGATGACGATTAATGGGCGTCCTGACGAAGTAAGCAGCAAACCTCGCCATTCATAGCGTGGCGTCCCCACTGCATGGGTCTTATGGTGGATTTATGAAGCCTAGCTGAGGTATCCAGTAGCTCAGGGGGCCCTCGTCTCTCAGGGCGAGGAAGGGGTCAGCTTACCCTAGAACCTCGGTTATCCTCATCATTTCGAAGCCCGTGGTTGAGTCACCAACCACCGCGCCCTTGTTATTGGCGACTATACCGCTTCTGATTAGGCTAATACCCCTATTCACAGTGCCCACGCCTATCCTTACGCCGAAGAAGCCCTTGAGGAAGTTTATGTCTTCCTCGTCGACCTCTGGTGAGACTAGGATACCTCTGTCGTTGACTACGGCTAGGGAGCCGACTATGTAAAGGCCCCTAATATCCCTAACCTCAAGTTCAATGTTTAGGTTATCCCTAACAATGTTGAGGTACTCCCTTTCAACTATTGGTGACACTACCCCCCTCTTATTGTTGACGAGTATTAGGTTGGCTATTGCTGTGTACCTTGATGGGAGGACCGCCACGTTTAAGTCGCCGAGGGACTTCCTTAACTGTTCAAGTTCCTCATCCCTAATTATTGACGGCACCAGCACCCCACTATTGTTCATTACCGTGAAGACTCCTAGTAGCGGTGACCTACCCACCGTCAACTTAATCACCTTAACCTTCAGGGTATCCTCAACATGCCTATCAACCTTCTCTGGTGAGTCAGCTGGGATTAAGGCGTACTCATCATTAGCGGCCATGTAAACCCCCACGCTGGCGGTTCCGTATATCCTAATGGGGGTTATGTCAAATCTACTTACCGACACTAACGCAGTTTTGACCAGCCGTTTTATAAACCATTTCAGAATCAGGTTGAGATACCCAGTAGTTTAACCTCCCCCTCACCATGGGTTATTTCATTGACCTTACCTATCACTGTATCCTGCAGCCCCGCCGGTATCTCCAATTGAAGAGTTAGGTTACCTGACTCATCGTATTGCTCCTTAACAACCCTCCCCATCCTGGCGAGTGTTGACTTAACCCTTTGACTGTACTCAGGTCCCACGGTGATTTCAAGGGTGGCCACGGCCACCTTCACCGGTATGACCCTTTGAATAGCCTTAAGTATGTCGTTCACCTGCTCCTCAACATCCTTAAACGGGTCTATGGTGGCGTTGACGCTGTTTAGGGCTAACTCAACCCTCTGGGGTGGTAGGGGGGCCTTGGTCCTTGCGTCTATGCAATTCCTACTAATCCACTCAATTATCTGCCTCCTCTTATCCTCAATGAGCCTCCTCCTCTGCTCGGAGGTTAGGGGTATCTCGGCGTTCCTAAGTATTATCTCGGCCGCCTTCCTATGGTCCGTGGTTCCGAAGACCTTCTTAAGGGCTATCTCAGACGCCCTCAACCCCCTCTTAGAGTCCCTAAAGACCGTGTCCGTTATCAGCACCTTATCTAAGCCTATCGGCTTACCTAGCTTAAAGTCGAGCGCGTAATCGGGGTCAACGAGTATTTCGAAGTGCTCACCCTTAGCATCATACTTAACCGTAACCACCCTCCTACTAGACATGGGTGCTAATTCCTATTCTTAGTTAAAAACATTACTTAATTTTAGCCATCTTAGCTGCTCCACCTAAGTGATCCCATATCCTAAGCAGTTCATTAGCCTTAGCCACGCGCTCCCCACCCATTATACCAGTCTTGATTATTGGCGACCCGAAGCCAACGGCTATGTGGGCCAGTAGGCCACTTTCAGTGTCCCCAGACCTGTGAGACACCACTATCCTGTAATTGTTGCTGAGGGCGAGCTTAACGGTTTCATGGGTCCTGGTCACCGTGCCTATTTGATCAACCTTAACCAGGATGGCGTTAGCTGCCTTCTCCCTTATGCCAATGGTCAATCTGTCTGGGTTTGTGGTGAATAGGTCGTCACCGACTATTAACCTATCCTTGAACAGCGCCGTTAACTCGGCGAAGGATTGGAAGTCCTCCTCGTGGAATGGATCCTCAACGTAGATTAAGTTATACCTCTCGATTATGCTCTTAATTCTTTCAAAGTGATCCCTTGGACCAAGCTCTCTACCTTCACTAGCGTATACGTAGGCTTTACCGTTCCACATGTTTGAGGCGGCTGCATCAATACCTATGCCTATCTCAATACCAAGCCTCTTTGAGACTGACTTAACGGCCTCTGTTAGTACCTCAAGCGCCTTATCTGTGGATATCTTGGCGGTCCAAGCCCCCTCATCATTCTTACCCCCAGCGAAGGTTGGGTCCTCCTTGGCCAGTAGCCTACCAACCTCCCTATGCACCTCCATGTTTGCGTATATCGCCGTGTATATATCTGGGGCGCCGTATGGTAACACTAGGAATTCTTGATAATCCGGCCCAAGACCCCTGCTATGCTTACCACCACCTATGGTGTTACCCAGGGGGTAGGGTATTGTATTTGCCAGTGAGCCACCGATCACTTGATAGGGCCACAGGCCCTTGGCATTGGCAACGGCAACCACGTTAGCCATTGATGTGGCCACGGCCACGGCGCCACCTATCTTTGAGAAGTCCCAGGTGCCGTCAACCTCCTCAAGCTTCTTATCCACCGCCACCTGGTTAGACGCATCCATGCCTATGAGGCTTGGCTCAACCCACCTATTGAAGGCGTCAATAGCGGCCTCAATACCCTCATCTGGGAAGTACTTAACCTCATGCCTACCCCTCGAAGCCCCAGCGGGTGCAATTGCCCTACCCCAGCTACCCTCAAGGTAAACCTCAACTTCAACCGTTAAGTCACCCCTACCCGTGAAAACCTTCCTAATGCCTAGCCTACTTATCCTAGTGTCCATGGGCCAAACACAAGGGTAGTGTTAAAATGCATTACCCTAAGTTTGATCAACATGCAGCATAGCCCTACCCCTAAGGTAATGGAAACATCTAGGCAAATAATGCCAGGTTACCTTGCATGATTTAAATAAGGCTGATGGCTAGCAGTATCAGGTAGCCTAGGTGGGTTAGTGGATTCATGGTGCTCATTAGGGCTACTGCTGGGGCAAATACTATGGATACGGTGTTCACAACCTTTATCAATGGGTTTAATGATGGGCCTGCCGTGTCCTTAAATGGGTCACCAACGACGTCACCAATCACAGCGTTCTTATGGGCAATGCTACCCTTACCCCCAAGCCCAGGGTCAAGTTCAGCTTCAATAAACTTCTTGGCATTGTCCCAAGCGCCACCTGCATTAGCCATCAGGAGGGCCCTGGGGAGGCCAACTATAATGGTGCCTAGTATTAGGCCCGCAAGGGCCACCCAACCCAAGGTTAAACCGACAATGACCGGTATGGCGACGGCTAACAGTGCAGGCGCCATGAATTCCCTCAATGCGTGGCGTGTAACTATGTCAATAGCCTTATTGTAGTCCGGCTTCTCCAAGCCCTCAAGTATTTTCCTGGTACTGAACTGCCTCCTAATCTCCTCCACCAGCTCTGATGCGGCCTTACCCACAGCTATGAGGAGCCTTGATGAGAAGACGTAAACCAGTATCGCGCCTATTAGTATGCCGACCAGCAACATCGGGTTAACTATACTGAGGTAGCTTAACGCAGTGCTCAATACATCAGTGTTGGGGTTGTTGTAACTCAACACCTCGTAGATGAAGCCTATGAAGAGCACTAAGGCCGCTAACCCAGCGCTAGCTATGGCGTAGCCCTTGGTGGTTGCCTTATACGTGTTGCCTATGGCATCAAGGGCATCGGTAACTCTCCTCACCTCACCACCTAGGCCAGTCATCTCCGCCAGGCCATTTGCATTATCGCTAACAGGCCCATAAGAGTCGAGGGATATGACAACGCCAGCTAGGCTAAGTAGGCCCACTGATGCTAATGCGGTACCCATGACTCCACCCTCAATGGGCATTGAGGTAGGTATGTAAGAGTAGCCTAGGTAAAATGATGCCCCAAGGGCCAGGGCGACTATGGCTATTATTGGCGCGGCGCTTAGTAGGCCGTACGAATACCCGGTTACTATCACGTTTGATGCCGAGAAGACAGCTTGCCTTGCAATATCCTTAACTGGGCTGTAGGTGTAATGGGTGAAGTACTGAGTAACGTAAAGCACAGCCACGGCGGTTATGAACCCCATCACCACGCTTAGCGATGACGCAATGGCCTCAAGTGTATTCCTTAGTGAGACTAGTGAGTAGCCTATGGTGAGTGCTGAGCCGATTAACACGGTCGCCGTTAGGGCATTGCCAAGCTTCCTCATTGAGGCTGAGGCCAAGTCCTCACCCTTAACATCACCCCTAACCACCTGAACCCCAAGTAAAGTGGCTAGGAGCACCAGTGAGGTGAGTGCAAGGGTTAGTGAGGCCAATGCCTCAGGCATGTTAAAGACGGATATGAGTATTAATGTTCCGGTTAACACCACTATGAAACTCTCATACACGTCACTGGCCATACCAGCTACATCACCCACGTTATCACCAACATTATCAGCTATTACGCCGGGGTTCCTTGGATCATCTTCAGGTATGTTGGACTCGACCTTACCAACCATGTCTGCGCCCCAGTCAGCGGCCTTAGTGTAGATGCCCCCAGCCACCCTGATGAAGAGTGACATTAAGCTGGCGCCAAGTGCCACAGGCGCCAGTGTAATCGCCCAATCCCTAGTTAACGCTGAGTACACTACGTAAAGCGAGGACACGGTCAACACAGCCGCGCTAGCCAGCATAACACCCATGACGCTCCCAGCCCTGAATGAAACCTTAAGCGCCTCACCGATGCCCCTCCTAGCCGCTGTAGTTGTCCTGGAGGAGCTTCTCGTGGTTACGTACATGCCCACGTAGCCTGCTAACCCACTACCAAGGGCACCCAGTGCGAATGAGAGTACTGCGTAGGCTGCCAGTGATGCAGAGTGGAATATTGCGTAGTAAACGAAGCCTATAATCACCATGAGTGCGACACCCGTTGGGAGAATGAGACTATATTCCCTCTTAAGGAATGTCTCAGCACCCTTAGCTATCAGGTCGCTTAGCTCACTCAGTTTTTCATTATCCACGCGCCTTGAAAGGACCCAATGTACGTTGTATAGGGCGTAGGCTAACCCAATTAATGGTATTACTATGGGTAGGCTCAGGGAGACCTCTGGGGTAGTCATTAGTCCCATAGATGAATAGGCTCCTATAAATTTTATTTACAACAATATACTGAGTGCACTATATTCATAATTATAAAAGCGATGCGATATTTCCCATAAGCACCCATGAGTTGCCCCACTTAAAACTTTTAAGTAACTAGGGAATATTTGGCTAATGCTACTTGAGGAGAGGCAGAAGAGACCCAGTAAAGAGGCAGGTAGGGTGATAGTAATGGACTGGTTTACGCCAGCTGTATTAACCGACAGTGAGGTAGCTTTAGTTAAATTCACCGAGGTGCCCCTTAAGGTATTCGTTAACGAATTCAATGATTACGTGGCTCAGGGTATGAAGATCTTTAACATGGTTAACAGTAGGGAGGTGGCATTAGCCCTTAGGGTGGCTGGGGTTAAGCTGCCTAGTGATAGGGTTGAGATGACCATAGATGACGTTAGGTATATTGCGCCAGGTTCATTAATATTCTACGTGTACGTTGATGATAAGGCCAGTGAACCATTGAAAATCTACAAAATCGAATTAAAGGGCTAACGGCAATGAAACAGCTAATGAATACCAGCGTTAACCGTCCCTATTTAAGCCCTGTTTAACGTTAAACAATCCTTAACACCACCACGCAGTAACCACAGTAATGCTAACAACGGATACGCTCATAGCGACCCCGGGACCCACTGAAATTCCCCATAGGGTTCTGTTGGCGTTAGCGAGACGCCCAACTAATCCTGACCTTGACCCAGACTTCTTCAAGCGTTACGATGAGGTCAGGGTAATGCTCGCCAGGATGCTGGGTACCAGTAAGGGTAATGTTGTTGTTTGGGTTGGCGAAGCCATGAGTGGTCTTGAGGCTGCCGTGGCTAACCTAACCGTTAACGGGGATAAGGTTGCCGTTTTAAGCAACGGCGTATTCGGGGACGCCTTCGCAGACCTAGTGGTCTCATATGGCGGCGTGCCCATAATCCATAAGGTTGATTATGGTAAGGTACTTGACCCGGATAAGGTTAAGGCATTCTTGAGGAGTGAGGCTAGGGAAGCTGAGTTGGTCACCATGGTCCACTGTGAGACGCCCAGTGGAACGTTAAATAACCTTAAGGACATAGCTGCCGTGGTTAAGTCTGAGGGTAAGCTGCTAATCGTCGACGCAGTCTCATCAATGGGTGGCACTGAGGTTAATGCCTCTTGGGGCGTGGACGTGGTTATTGGTGGGAGCCAAAAGGTGCTTAACTTACCCTCAGGGTTGACAATACTGGCGGTTAGTGATGAGGCCTGGGAACGCATGGAGAAGGTTAGCTACAGGGGCTTTTACCTAAACATTAGGCTTTGGAGGGATGTTGTCGAGAGGATGGAGTTCCCATACACCCACAGTGAGCCACTAATCAATGGGCTCCTCGAGTCCCTTAGGATGATTGAGGAGGAGGGGTTAAGCAACGTTTACGCTAGGCATAGGGCGATATCACGTGGTGTTGTGAACGCCGTTGAGGTGATGGGACTTAGGCTAGTGCCCGAATCAGAGGAGTACTCAAGCCCAACCGTGACAGCATTCTACACGCCAGATGGCATCAGTGAGGCTAAGGTTAGGGAAGGTGCCTTTAAATACGGGGTCCTCATAGCGGGCTCCTGGGGGCCACTTAAGGGTAGGGTGCTTAGGATTGGCCACATGGGCTACACAGCGTCGCTGAACATGATGACTAATGCCGTTGTTGCCCTAGCCAAGGCCTTAAATGACGCTGGATATAGGGTTAAGGTTAGTGATGCGGTTGAGGCCTTCCTCAACGGTGTCGGTCTATGAGTCTCTTCACTAGGGAGAGCACTGGGCTTGTCAGGGAGGTTGGACCCCTTAAGGCTCTCTTAACTAGCATGGGTTACAACGGCTTCCTAGTGGTCCCCTTCGTCTATCTGACTGGGCTTTACCTCTACGGCGGTGGTGGCACCGCCATCATTGCCCTATTCGCCTCCTGGCTCATGTTCATACCGGGCGTGTTCATGTGGTACCTAATCACTAGGCAATACCCGAGGACTGGTGGGGATTACGTGTACTTCTCCAGGTTGAACCCACCCGTGGGCTTTGCGGCCTGGTTCAACTTCACCGTGGGTGAAATGCTCTATGACGCCGTCCTAGTTTACTTTGCCGTGGGGCAGTTGGGCATGGTTATGAAGGTCTTGGGTAACCCATGGGCTGGGTTAATCCTTAAACCTGAGTATGAATTCGCCGTAGCCGTGGCCCTGGTGGCAGTATTGATACTAGTCAACGTAGCGTCGGCTAGGGCTGGCCTAACAATGTTCATGGTTATATCGGCGGTAGCCCTATCAACCTTCATAGCCTCAGCGGTTTACGTAGCCGCATTGTCCCATAGTGTGGTGAAGTCTGCCTTGGGTTCAGTGTACAGTGAGGCATTAACCTACGCAGGTAAAGCAACCCCCATGGGTGGGTTATATGGTGTCCTTGGCATGTCTGCCTTCACCACCGCTGTGTGGGCTTACGTAAACTTCCCAGCCACCATAGGTGGGGAGATTAGGAGGGATAGGGTAACAGCCATCCTTGGAGTCTTGGGCATGTTCATAATGGGTGGCTTATTCTTCACAGCCTTCATAGCCTCATTCATCCACGCCTTTGGGTTCAGTTTCTACGTAGGCGCCGGTTACATGAATGCTAACGGTGTTGACGATGGTTACATCCTCATAAACCCCGGGGCTGACTTGGCTTTACTGCGCACGCCAATAGCCGTAGCCCTGGCCTACTCCTCAGTGCTCTGGTATATAGCCCCAGTCACCGGGGTGATAATCCAAGTGTCAAGGTATCTATTGGCCTTCTCCATGGATAGAGTCCTGCCCGAGTTCTTCTCCTACGTCCACCCAAGGACCCATTCACCAATTGCCGCCCACCTATTTGACCTGGCGGTTACCGTGACCCTAATGTACATCCTGGCCCTAACCCCCTTTAGCGCAGCTTTATCCTACGCCATAGACCTGGATGCGTTGATACTCCTCGTCTTCACGTTCATAGCATCCGTGCTGCTTGCCCTAGTCATGTGTATTAAGGGTGTTGTTAAGCTCAATGCCAGCAGATCACTGCTAGTAACATTGACAGCAATATACTTAGCATTACTGCTAGTATTCGCCTACTACTGGCTTACCCAGCCGCAGTACTACCTCTCAATAACAGGCAACCCGATTCAACTACTGGCTGAGTCAGCCGTTATATTCGTGGCGGGTTTGCTGGTTTTCTCACTGGCAAGCTACATTAGGGGTAGGCAGGGTATACCACTGAGCCTCGTTTACGAGGAAATACCACCCGAGTAGGTTCACGTTAAGGTAACGTTACGTAAAACCAGTATTCCTTGGTGCCCTCACTCCATGCAGATTAACCGTAACGTATTGCGAATATAACTCAAGTAGCCTAATAGTTGAATGCCCTTTGCTTAAAAATCCCAGTCACCTTACGCTATTTTGAACCGTATGTGCCTCTTCGTTGATGTTGAGGGGATTGATGGGGTTGGTAAGTCAACTGTCATTAGGCGTGTTGCCGACGTATTAAGGGGGTTAGGCTACATGGTTCTCGTCACCAGTGAACCGAGTGATGGCGCAGTTGGGAGGTTCATAAGGGGTAATGTGTTGACTGGGGAGGTTGAGGTTGAGCCAAGCGCCCTGGCACTGCTCTTCGCCGCAGATAGGATTGTCCACTTCAACACAGTTATTAAACCTGGACTGCGGGATGGGTTCATCGTCATCACTGAGCGCTACATAGAGTCCTCAGTGGCCTACCAGGGTGCTCAGGGTGTGCCCATTGACTGGATACTTAGGGTGAACTCCATGGTTCCTGAACCAGACCTAGTGATAATACTCAATGCACCCCTAGCCGTAATTAGGGAGAGGTTGACCAGTAGGGGTACGTTGGAGTACTTCGAGAGGAGTCTCAACCTACTAATGAGGGTGCAGGAGATTTACCTAAGGAGGGCTGAGGAGCGTGGTTACCCCGTCATCGATGCCTCAAGGCCTATAGGTAGCGTTGCCGGTGATGTACTTACGCTTATTGAGGATAAGGCCAGCGGCAAGTGCAAGGGCAGCCGCCACTGATGCGTAAAGCCCCAAACCACTGCTCACCCTGTTTGAATCACGCCCACTGGTGGTGCTGGGGCTAATGCTTGTTATGTTTGATAAGACCATAGATATGTACTTGGTGTTGAGTATTATCGGTAGGTTAACAATGCTGGTCTGCTCAACTATAATGTCAACCGTGGGTGTGGGTGATGCGTTAATTATGAGGTTACTGAGGTACTGGTTATACATTCCCCTAGCCACCCCGTAATACGCCTCATACCTATACAGTTCACCTAGCACGCTAGCCCTCTGGTATTGCAGGCTTTGGTTAATTGCTGTGCTAAACAGTATGTACTGCCCAGTAACGTTGAAGTAAATGTTCATGAGCCTCATTGATGCATTTTGAAGTTGACTGCTGGTTAATAGGAGGCCATTTATTATGCCTGTTAAGTTGCCGTAAAGTGACGTGGGTACTGATAAGGCCTCATTAAGCTTACCCAACGTTGAGTTGAGGGTTGTGGTGGTTGAATTAAGGACATTGCCCAGGTAGTTTAATGCGATGTAAAGTGAGTATACGCTTTGATTAGTCTTAACAAGTGTATTACTTATGTTGGTTAAGGTCACCACTATGGCAGTTCCCCTAGTGTTTAATTGATATGCCACTTCACTTAACTGCCTACTAGCCGCCACCACCCCCATCTCAGCCTCACTGACGTAACCCTCAAGCTTAAGCACGGTCTCCCTCATGGCCTCCACATCGTTAATTAACTTACTTAACTTACCCAGTACATCAGCCTTAACCTTGCCATTAATGTCGAGTGAATTAATTTCATTATACAGGTTGGTTAAATTGCCTTGAACGTAGCCAAGGTATTGGTAGAACCCGGCCAGTGTCCCATTGGCAGTGTTCAGTATCGGTATCAGTTCCATTAATGTGAGGTTGTACTGCTCAATCTCCCCATAGGCGTACACCACATCTGAAATGACCTCATACTGGAGGTTAATGATCTCGTTATTAAGTTGAGTTAGGTTACTCATTATTTGCCTAAGTGACGTCGAAACCATCGGTATCGTCGAGTTGAGCTTACCTAGGACACCGTACTCAGCCCTTAACGCGTAGTCAACTTCATAAACCTGGAGTAGAAGTAGGCTCTCAATTACCCTTGTTGAGTTAATGTAGTAGGCTGACTGCCTATACAGGGCGGCGGTCGTGTTTAGCAGGTATGATAATTGATATAGGTCATTGAGGAGTATGGTTGCGTTACCGCTTATTGGCCTTATGTAAGGTATATTGTTGAGCCTCAGCATGGTGGTGTTTAACTGATTAATCACAGTGCTGAGGTAGCTTAGGTAGTAGTATAGGTCTATCGACGATGATAGGGTTAATGTACCTAGGTTAATGGCGCTCCAATTACCTGAACCAGTGGTTATGAACGTTATGTTCAACCCAATGGAACCGTTCATGGGTATCTCACCGGACCAGTACACGTAATTCCCAGTACCTATACTAACTAGACCAGTTGGTGGGGGTGAGTAGTAAAAGTTGATGTTGTTTTGGAGGGGTAAGTATGCGTTATACGTTAGTGGTAGCCCCAGTATGTTTGATGCATTGACCAACAAAGTGAGCCTAATGCCTGAACTCCCGTTAATTACCTGGCTTAACCCAGCAGACCCGTTGATTAGGTAGTTGAAGTTGATTATGTAGCCGCTGATTAATGGGTTCTGGAACTCGACGTTAAGTGTAACCGTTTCAAATGGGTTAATGCTGACGTTCCAGTACACGTCATAACCCTTCATGAAGTATCCATTTGACGCATATACTATTGTTGAGTATGGTGGCAGTTTAAAACCCACAGTCACCTTCACCGCTGATGCATTCTCATTAACCAGGTTAACACTGTAGACTACGTACGACTTAACGCCACTGCTTGTGTAGTAGTTAATGAAGTTGATTGTGTAGGTTACTGATAGGGGGCTTGAGGCACTAGCCGTATGAACAGCCACTAGCGCCACCAAGGCTACCAACACTAACTCCAGCTTCAACGCCTTAACCGGTGGGTTAGTCGTTGGTAATCTCCTCAAGCCTCGATATTTCCTGCTCAATCCTATGCACATCATCTGCTAATCTACTGCTCTTCCTAGCTAATAAATCTATTTTAAGCCCCTCCACGTAAGCCTTAACCATGTCCTTAACGTTGACACCACCTATGTTTATCCTCTCCACAACACCTGACTCATAGATCCTACCACCCCTAATGTTAAGCACCCTACTACCCACCTGGGCGACGTCGGGGTTATGGGTGGCTATTATCATTGTTACGCCGATGGCTCTATTAAGCACGTTTATTAGGGCCAGTAACCTTGATGCGCTAACCGGGTCCAGGGCGCCTGTAGGTTCGTCCATTATTATGAAGCTTGGGTTTAGTGCTAAAGCCCTAGCCAGGGCAACCATCTGCTGTTGGCCACCTGACAGTTGATTGGGGAAGTAGGTGGCGTATGGGGTTAACCTAACCAGCTCCAATAGGTACCTAGCCTTGGCCTCAGCCATTGATCTATCGTATAGGCCGCTCATTATCATGGGCATCATGACGTTTTCAAGGGCTGTTAGGTTCTGTATCAGGTTGTATTGCTGAAACAGGAACCCAACCTTAAATAACCTAAACTTAGCTAACTCACCCTCGCTCATATCTGTAACATCCACGCCGTCTAGGTAAACCCTACCATTGGTTGGCCTATCAAGCATCCCTATTATGTTGAGAAGTGTTGACTTACCTGAACCACTAGGGCCCATTATAATGACTACCTCACCTCTATGTATGCTTAGGTTGACGTTAATCAATGCATCAACATACACAGACTCGGATATGTAGTACCTCTTACTCACGTTAACTAACCTAACCACAAAATCATCATTACTCATTTCGATAAGCTAACTCAACCGCTTTATTAACCCTTTCTATTGTGGGAACCGAAACCTTTGCGTAAGGTAAAGGGCTAATCTTTAAATACATAAGATTAAGCGACCTAACCATGGGTTACCTGGAGCCTATGGTGCAGATACCGTTCCTGGAGCCTCTCATAAACTTCCTACTAAAGATACCTGTCATTGGGCCAATAGTGAACTTCCTACTGTGGACACCCATATTTGCAGTGTGGTTTGTTCCAGGGCTAATCGGCTTGTTCATACCGTTGATATTCGTAATATGGTGGGAGAGGAAGGCGGCCGCCAGGGTTCAGTGGAGGTATGGGCCACTTGAAATATCTAAGAGACTTGGTGGTGTTATTCAACCGATAAGCGACCTAATAAGGTATACACTCCAGGAGATTATAATACACCAGGAGGCTGACACCGCCTACTTCATACACATGCCCATATTCGGGTTCATATTTGCGCTACTGCCTGTGCTGTTCATACCGGCTGGGCCCAATGTCTACGCTATAAATACAGGTTACAATATCTTAATTGCGGCTGTGCTTATATCAATATTCAACGTTGTGGTTATTGTCACTGGTTGGGCGTCAACGGATAAGTGGGCCTACATAGGTACAGTTAGGGAGGCATTCATGTACGCGGCTTATGAAATACCATTCATGCTGTCGGTGGTGGCAATGATAATTCTGTTTGGTACAGCTGACCCATTCATGATGGTTAATGAGCAGGTTACGCATTATATACCTGGGGCAGTACTTAACCCAATAGCCTTCATAGTCGCTGTGGTAACCACGGCCATGGCGTCATCAAGGTTCCCATTCGAAATAGTTGAGAATGACACCGATATAGTGGTTGGCCCATTCACCGAGTACGGTGGGTTAATATTTGGATTAACAATGACCATGAGTTACGAGAAGACCTATGTAATGACCCTGCTGCTCTCAATACTATTCCTCGGTGGCTGGAGTGGACCATACATAGCGCCCCTCGGTGACTTATCAGCACCACTGTGGCTGGGGGTTAGGGTGTTCCTGGTCATGATGTTCTTCTCGTTCCTTAGGGCTGTATACCCCAACTATAGGCTTGACCAAGCCTTAAGAATGGGATGGCGTACGCTACTTATTCTGTCAGTGGTAAGTGTTATATGGAGTATAGTTATTAGGCTTGTGCTACCGGTGGTTTAATATGGCCAAGAAGGTTACTCAACCCAAGGTTAACCCAGTAACCGGGCACTTAAGCGCACTGGCCGTTGGGGTTAAGGAGTTTGTTAAGCCCACTAGGTTCACTATACAGTACCCTAGGGAGAGGAGGTGGGTTGTTGATAGGTTTAGGGGCTTCATAGTTAATGACATTGAGAAGTGTATATCGTGTTTCCAATGCGCCTGGGCATGCCCGGTTAATGCAATATTCATGTATAGGGCACCTAATGGTAAATTCTACCCAGGGATAAGGTATGAGCAGTGTATACTGTGCCACTTCTGCGTTGATGCCTGTCCGGTTGGGTCGCTATATGGGACAACCATAAGTGATGGTGCCTTCCCTAACCTAGAGTCTACTATATTTAAGCCAGAGGACATGGCCCAACCACCCCAGTGGGATGATGAGGCCGAGTACGTTGTAAAATACGACTTTGATGAGAACGGTAATCTCAGGATGATTAAGATGAGGAAAAGTGAGGTGAAGTAGAATGGTTAGGTGTCCGGTCTGTGGAAGAGATTACCAGAACACCCTCTCGCTACTTAAGCACGTTAGGCTTAAGGGCAAGTATGATGAGCATCACAGGAATCTTTGGATGGAGTACATCAAGTTCAAGAGCGTTAATGATGGCTACGAGGAAATATACACAGAAACAGACATATTTAGGGAGTTCTTAAAACAGAGAAAGGCACAGTTTTAAGCGGCTATCTTTAACTCTCGCCTCACTTCCTTTGATCTATCGGAACATACTGCACGTCATGGGGCCCAACGTAGCATGCCCTCGGCCTAAACAACCTGTGCTCCCCTAGGTACTCTATTGCATGGGCAACCCAGCCAACCACCCTAGACATCGCAAATATTGGCGTGTAGTACTCGTACGGTATGCCAAGTAGGTACATTGCTATGCCGCTCCAGAAGTCTATGTTGGGGTAAAGCCCCTTAGGCCCAAGTCTCTCTAGGACAACCTTCTCAACCTCCTCGGCTATCCTGTAGTAGGTCATGTTACCCTTCCTCTCACTCAACTCCCTAACAAGCTCTTTGTATATCCTAGCCCTGGGATCATACGTCTTATAGACCCTATGCCCAACACCCATGATTCTTTTACCCTCAGCCAGCAGCTTCTCAACATATGGCCTCGCATTGTCTGGGTTACCTATCTCAAGGTACTGCTTCATGGCGGCCTCATTGGCACCACCGTGAAGTGGACCCTTTAAGGCGGCTATACCAGCTACTATGGCTGAGTATAGGTCTGTCCACGTGGATATGGCCACGTGGGTTGCGAATGTTGAAGCCGGAACCTCGTGGTCAATGTGGAGGATTAGGTACAGGTCTATTGCCCTAGTTGAAATGTAGTCCGGCTCAGTGCCGAACATCATGTAGAGGAAGTTGGCGGCCTGGCTAAGATCCCTCCTCGGCTTAACTAACCCCAACCCCCTACTAAACCTGTAGTGGGCGGCTATTATCGTTGGGAACACGGCGGCCAACCTAATCGCCTGCTCGTATAAGGCATCCTTGCTTAAATCCCCAGCCTTGGGGTCGAAACCCGCTAATGCCGATACAGTTGATTCAAGGACTAGCATTGGGTGAACCCTCCTCTCAGCCAGCATCTTTATTATTGAGTAAACCTCCTCAGGTAGGTCCCTATTGGTCGCTAGCCTTTCACTAAACTCAGATAACTCACTCCTAGTGGGTAGTTTACCGTACAGTATTAGGTATGCTGTCTCCTCAAAGCTTGAGTACTTAGCTAGGTCATCAATCCTATACCCCCTATACCACAGTATACCCTTCCTACCATCTATGTCACTTATCGAGGTGACCTTGATCAACACATCCTCTAGCCCATGTATTATTGGGCCACATGGGGACTCAATAACCTTTCCGCTTGTACTTAATTCAACCTTCCTTACAGACTCCATAGTCTACCTAGTTGAATTTATATTTAAAAAGTTGATTAACCTATAAATATAACACCTTAAGGGTAGAGATTTCGACAGTTACGTTACCCATTGCCTGTGCATTTAACGCCGCAAAGACGAGTTTACTCGTTGTTAAGCCAGCACTACTGGATAGGGTGCACCTTGGAACCAGAATCCTACCCTCATACCTACTCACGTATGCCTGGGTTGACTCAAAGATAATGTTATTCAGCGGTACTGCTAGACCCGTGGGGGTATTGATGTTAATCCTCATGCATTTAAATGCACCCCCACCACCAATGTATGACCCATATATGTAGCCGTTTGATGCCAGGAAGCCGGCAACAACCCTAGCCTGCCTATTATTAACCTTAATGTCAACTCCCTCAACGCTCAGTCTCCCATTGCCAGATTCAAGGCTGTACTGGTCATTTAGGTCAATGGAAAGTACCCAGGGTTCCCTAAGCAGTGGTATGATGTATGTGTTATCCCTCTTCCTGGCCTTAAATAACTTGGTTAGGTCCATTGGCGTGGAGTTTATCAACTTGCTCAGTAGCTCAAGGTCGCCAAGTCTAAGTGAAACAGCCACTTGTCTAATTGCATTGAGCCGTTTATTAGCATTACTAGGGGACCTCTATGTTAGCATGCATGTTTCTCAAATCCTCCTCAGTCTTATTTAACCTATGCATTAACTCCGCTATTACTGCATCGAGAAATACGGCTGTCGTGTCCTCGAATAATGTACCTAGTGGCGCCAATGGTTCGTGGAGGCCTAGGATTTGCCTGGCGAAGTAGTCGTCAATCCTGGATATCTTAGTCCTGCCTGGTATTACAAGGACAAGATCCGCTATTTTGGCTAGTGGTGAGTCTGGGTAACTGGTGATCGCAACCACCTTAGCCATCATGCGCTTAGCCGCATCGGAGGCGGCGACCACGATGCTTGTCGTACCACTACCGCTTATGGCGACCACGAGGTCATTGGACCCCACGCTTGGTGTTATAGTCTCCCCTAGGACGTAGGACTTGTAGCCGAGGTGCATTAATCTCATGGCGAAGCCCCTAGCCACTAAACCAGACCTACCTGCCCCCACCACCAGCACCTTATTACCCCTATGATAAAGCCTCTCCAGTTCATTTATAAACTCATTAACCTGGTCCGGGCGTATCTTACTTACAGCCTCCTCGATGAACTTACTTATCTCCGTGTAGGCCATTAGGAAGTAGGGTGGGAACTCTATACCCATTGGTTAAGTCTTTACTTTAAAAAATTTAAATATTAACTCTTTTTAAACAGGGGGTGGGGCTTCATTCAAGGCTTCGGATCCTCCCCAGCATCCTCATTCTCGTAAAGTGACCTATCACTTATATTGACACTATACCTTTTAGCACCAAGCTTCTCAGCAATGTACTCAAAGGCGGTTAAGGGATCCGTGTGTGATCCACAGGTGTAGACATCCACGGTAGCATACTTGTGCTCAGGCCAGGTATGTATTGATATGTGCGACTCCGCTACAATAGCAACCACTGATAACCCGCCTGTTGGCGTGAACTTGTAGTAGAATAGTGAAACCACCGTCGCATTAGCCTTCTCGGCAGCCTCCTTAACTATATTAGTTAGCTTGACCTCGTCTCGTAGTACCTCCTCGTCGCAGTCATATAAATTACCGTATACATGAGTCCCATATACAGCTGCCCCAATCCCCCTCGCGTACTTGGGAACTTCTCCTCCCAATGCGAGGGGATTGGTTTGGGCTCTCATTGCTACATTCTTATGTGGTTTTTAGTACACTATACCCCTCTTGCTTAAAAACTTTACCCCCAGATTAGGGTACTACCTCTATATTACTAATGTTAAGTTATCCGTAACCTATGATTATGCGTTATGTTGCATTACAGCAGTCAAAAACATAAAAATGCGAGTTACCATTTCAATCATAGCCCCCTAGTCTAGGCCTAGAAATGAGGTTACCAAGTGCCGTGCTTATAAGCGGTGAAAAGAATGGAAGGTTGGTAAAGCAAACGGCAAGCCTTACCATTCATGGTGGGTGGCTTCACTGTGTGGGTTTCATGGTAGTGGATTAATAACCAACACTAGGCAGGGTACTCAATAGTCCACACTAAAGGTGGGCTCAAAGGCGAGAAAGGGATCAGTATTAATCTCCCACAACAATCACTACATCACCATTACCCCTGTTGCCTTTACCTCCGATGACTTTAACCGCTAACACAGCTAGGGATATTACTGCAACTATCAGTATTAATGCGATCAGGTAGTTTAAATTAATGTAATATGGGACAGTGACTGATATTGAGCCATCTATTACTGGGGCTGTAAAAGAACCCATGGGTGTATATAGTGTAGCGTAATTCGCACCAATTGGTGCGCATATTACCGCTGAACCATTAATGTGAAATGCCAGGTCACCAATATTAACGATGGCGTTGATTGGGGAGTTTAATAGGCCCATTACCTTAACGTTAACAGCCCTTACAGGTATGGTTACGTTTAATGTACTTGAGTTGACCTTAATCATGGTTGACCCAACCACTGACCCATTAACCACAGCATTGGCCACGATCCGAGATCCATATTTAACGTCGCCGAGGGTTACATTAAACGTATCACCATACCTACTAATGGACCGAATTGAGGAGTTTATGAGGAGTGACACATAGTTACACACTGAGGGTAGTTGGGTTAGGGTAACGTTTAGGTTAACAATGTGAAATACGGGTATTCTTATGGTGGTTAATGATTGGTTTACCGTGGCCGTGAACCTATAGTAGCCTACATTACCCATGACTATGACTGAGTAAACACCTGGTGTTAAGCACGTGTTGTTTTTAAGTAACGTGTAGATTCCATTACCAAGGAGCAGTACTGTTGCGTTAACGGGGTAATCGTCAAGTGTGCTGACCCTTAAGGAACCGCCTGTTATAACGTTGTTTAAATTTATTGGCGCCTCACCACCAGCTAAGCCAAGGACCACTAGGTTGGCCACTGGCTCGTTGCCTATGTAAAGGGTTACGTTAGATGGTACCTGAGTCACCACATTGTTATTGACAACCTGAGCTGGGATTAAGTAATTGGAGCACCATGGATTCACACTCAACATTACCTGTACCTCAGCCCAATTAACTAATCCGCTCAATCTAACCAGCATCTCCCCCGGCATGAACATTGGCACCACGCCGCTCAGCGTACTCATTGAGCCTTGTAGGTGAACTACGTAGTATGAGGAGTCATTACTTAGAATCGCCAATCCGCTCCACGGCATGCCAGTGGCTGGTATTGAGTATGTTACGTTAACTGAGTAATAAACGGTTGCGTTGGCTACCTTAAATGTTACGGGCGCTGTGTAGGATACGTAAACATACCTGTTTATAGCTATGGGTACGCCATTAGTGTTCACAACATACCTACTACTATTAACAAGGAACGTGAAGGGTGATGATGGGTTAACTGAACCACCAATGACCATGAGATCGATAATTGAGTATAGCGGTGTTAACCCAGGTAGAGACGTGTTGTTAATCACCAGTAACCCAGAGCCGCTGAAGCTGCCGGTTAAAGGTAGGCCATTGTACAGATATAGTACTGGTGGTATCTTCATGTAGCTAGCCACATTAACAACCAATCCATAGGTGTCTCCACAGTTGATCCACGTATTGATCAACTTAGGCGAATTTAACCCAACCACCTGCCTTACTGATCCATTATTAAGGACAAGGAACGCTGATGATACCCCTATTTGAGACCTTGGGTCAATCACCAGGGTTACATTCGCCACGTTACCTATGCACCTTAAGGGTATGACCAATGAGCCGTTTACCGGTAGTGATACTGGGGTAGATGAGCCGTTGATGTAAAGCAGCCCATAGTTAACCACATAGTTCGGGGTAGCGGCAAGTATGGGTACCGTGGCCAGCAATATGATTAAAGATGCGGTAAGCCTAATCATCACTGGATATCTTAACCAGGATCTATTTAACCTATTGTTTAATAAGATTAGGTTCACTTAGCCGTTGGTTTACCTGGCTGAGTAGCCTGTTTAACGCGCTTAGCCTTCCTAACCCAGGCCTGCTTCTGCGGATTCCTACCCATCTTAACCATGCTGACGAAGCACTTTCTACTGCAGAATCGCAGGACAACCCCATCAACCCTCACGTACATTAATCCATAACCTGGCGGTATTGGCCTCCCGCAGTATGAGCAATTGTAAATCCTCACAACGCCTCCATGCCCTAGCCCCCTTTTAAACATGACGCCCAATGCCTAAAGATTAAGGTACAGGTTGTTTAAAAAGACTGCTACGCCACATTAATGTGACTGAACTGGGCGCCTTCATAACTGGGCCACCTGGTGTAGGTAAAACAACCCTGGTGGTTAAGGTTGTGGAAAGGCTTAGGGCAATGGGGGTTGGGGTCACTGGATTCTATACCATTGAGGCAAGGGAGCAGGGCACCAGGGTTGGTTTTAGGCTAGTTAATGTTAATAGCGGTGAGTGGAGGTGGTTGGCCCACGTTAGTGCTGTTGAGGGTCCAATGGTTGGGAGGTACCACGTCAATGTTGACGCTGTGGAGTGGGGGTTGACGCTGCTTAATGAACCTGGGGATTTATACGTAATAGATGAGGTGGGCCCTATGGAGATGAAGCACCCATTGTTCCTAACAAGGGTTGAGGATGTGGTTAAGTCAAGGCACTTCATAGTAACCGTCCACGTCAGGATGACTGATTGGTTACTTTCACGTTCAAGCCTTGGTAGGGTGTTTAGGCTAAGCTACGTGAATAGGGATGCCGTGGCTAGCGATGTGTTGAACTACTTAAGAGGCCTAATTACGCGTGTTGGTTAATTAGCCCTAGCCGAGATGGTTAAGGTACCCTTACTGGGGGAGCTGAACTCAGGCAGCTTAAGGTAAGCCACGGCCGCCCCAGCCCTGGCCGCAGCATCAATGACTAGTAGGTACCTAACCGCATCAGTGACTCCGACAAGCGGCTCAGCTATTGTTAACGCAGTGCTACCCAGCAGTGACCCAACCAAGGTTCCTGTACCATAGATAGTGTTATAGACCATTATCGCCCCCTTCTTATCCCTTGAGTTATCGAAGAGGTACGCCATGTAGGCCGTACTCGATACCGAGTTGGTGAAACCAGACACCACATTGAAGATAAACAACTGGTACACGTTCGTGCAGAACACGTACATCAATGGGAATGTTATTAGTAGGAACCTACCCAGGAACATCATTAACCTCCTATGCCTATCCACCAACGAACCCACTGGTCTCTGAAGCATTAGTGTTGATGTACCGCTCACTATGCTCAGTATGGCAACCTGCTCAGTGGTCATGTTGAATACGTAGTATTGGGCCACTGGGAATATCGGCCAGGCGAAGGACCACACCATGGCGAATAGGAATGTTGCCGTTAGAAACCTCTCAATACCTCTAATACTTTGCCTAATGCTACCCAAGCCCCCATCATACCTAATACTGCTTAACTGCGTTAAAATGAATGCATTGCTCATTATTAACATTGCGGCTGTCAAGAACACGTACCTGGCTAACCCGTAATCCCCCTTCACCACTAAACCAGCCGTTAAGGTGGCTAATAGGCTACCCACGGCGCCGAAGAAGCCATACTCAGCAAGTACCCTACCCCTAGAGCCCCTACTTGCCCTCTCCATCAGCAACGCCCACGCGTAGGATGAAACACCACCAACTGCCGCTATCGATAGGTAGGTGGCTACATATAGCGTAGGGTTACCGTAGGATACAAAGGCCATGGTTAGCCACAGCACAGCCAATACTAACGTTGAAACCTTAAGAAGCTTAACAGGTTCATTGAGGCCCCTTAGGGGTAATTGAACTAAACCAGCGAAGAAGCCGTTTGCGGATGAAACAAGGCCAAGGCCTATGTTGGAGACCCCGTTGGCCACGGCTAGGAATCCCATGAACGGTTGCGTTAAGCCATTAGCAAGGTTTTGTATCAATACATACAGTTTAAGTTTATCCACAAAACTGGAAGGTTCATTAGATATTTAAACCTATCCCCTTAGCATGCACATTACTTAACCACTACGACCACAGATACAGCATAGACATTAAGCAAAAGACTGAGTTAAGGTGTTAGGTGAGTTAACAGCAATGACATTTCTTTTCCGTTGCGTAATGTTGCTCCACAGGGTAGCTGTGGCTGAGGATAAAATGTATTTTGCAGGTTTCTTTGCGCATACTCAAAGGAGGTTCAGTAAGGTGCGTTGTTTATCTGCGTAAGGGTTCTTATGACCCCCTCCCTGCCTTGTTGGGTGGGGTTTGACTGTGGGGGTCTTGGTTGTTACCTTGCCTATTGCGGGGTTATTAAACACCCCAGCAGTAAAGCAGGGGTTAATAACCCGACGCATAAGACCCCACGCAATGGGACAACCCCACCCCTAAAAGGGGCGAGACTTGACCATTTTGTCATGGATAATGCTTTTAAAACTTTAAGGCTGTTCAGATATGAGGGTGGTTAATGTGCAGTATTACCTAGGTGTGGACGTGGGTGCGAGTTTCATTAGGATAGGGGTTATAGATGGAGGCGGTAGGGTTATTGAGAAGATTAAGGTTCCCATGCCGCCGGAGGGCAATGAGGATACTGTGGCTAACATAATTATTAAGGGCGCTAAGGAAGACCTAGCTAAGTACCTACCCTCAATATCAGCGGTGGGTATAGGTTCAATAGGGCCCCTTGACCTTAAAACAGGTAACGTGATAATAGCCCCCAACCTAAGGTGGAGGGTCAAGAGGTTCAGGCTTTACGCACCATTAAGAATCGGCCTCAAGCTACCCATAATCATCGGTAACGATGCAATGGCATCTGTCTGGGGGGAGTACCTGTTCGGTCAAGGTGTTGGCAAGAATAACGTGGTTTACATAACGCTGTCCACGGGCATTGGGATGGGTGTAATAGTTGATGGGCACCTCTTAGTTGGTAAGGATGGGAATGCGCATGAAATGGGCCACGCGGTGGTTGACATAGAATCCGACTTGCAGTGCGGCTGCGGTGGCTATGGGCACCTGGAGGCCATAGCAGGTGGTGGAAACATACCTAAAAGTGCCCGTTGGTACCTTGAGAAGCGGTATAGGGGTCAAATGAGTGAGGTGGCGTTGATGGTTAAGGAGGGTAAGGCAACAACCCCGGACATATTCAATGGATATAAGAGGGGGGATTCATTCGCCGTGGAGTTCATTGACTACGTGCTTAAGGCTATAGCAGCCGGCGTCGCTAATGTGATAAATGCCTATGACCCTGAAATCGTAATACTTGGCGGTAGTGTCTTCCTCAACAACACTGACGTAATCATGGATGGGTTAAGCAGATACGTAAAGAGGTACGTGGCCAATAGAATGCCTGAAATAACAGGCACACGCTTCGGCGACGATATAGGTATAATTGGGGCTGCGGCCTTAGCCATAAGGGTCCCGGACTCCCTTAGACCATTCATAGAATCCCAGGAAAGAGAGATTACAACATCAAAGGGCTAGTTAATAGGCATCACCCTTTTTCGCTGCTGAAACATTCCATCACCCATCCTTAATGAGTACTGGTTAAGCTTACCTCATAACCCTACCTAATCATCAAGGCACAGTTAGGCTGCAGATTGTTGGAATTTCTAAAAACTTTAAAAGCAATTACAGGGTGGCGTTAAACACATGGAAAGGGAGGACGCTGTTGAAGATTTAAGTAGAATAATGACCGAGAGGGGGTTTACCCTAAGTAGGCTTAATGATGAATCCTTCATAGCTAGGTTAGGTTCCCTAAACCTGTTAATATGGCTGCCCAGCGAGGATTACCTATTGATAAGTGACCCGCTTGAATTTGTCGATAAGATGGGGTTAAGTAAGGTGGATGGCATTGTAGTAGTCTCTTATAGGGCGTTTTACATGGCTGATGAGGTTAGTAAGCTGGTTGACATGGTTAGGGTTTGGAATGGCATGCACCTGAACATTAAGGTTTACGCAGTTGACATATATAGGCTTGAGGAGCGGCTTGAGGAGACTATTAACCTGGCGTTAACCACGTTTTCATCTAAGGTATCCAACATTAATGAACCTGATGGGCCATGCCCCAAATGCGGCGCACAAATGATAGTGAAGTATAGGCATAAGCATAAGTCCTACATATACGGCGAATCGGTCACTGAGGATGTGATAGTGTGCGACAGATGCTCGATAAAGATACACAGGATTAAGGGTTCGGGTCTGGTTGGTGGTTAATTAATTGGGTTACTTGTAGGTGGCTTTTACTTTCTTCATTCCTTCATTTCTCTTTCTCCCCTTTCCTCTGGTTTCATTGTTCATTGGGGGGTACACTCGATGTGTTCCTTGGATCCACAATTATTACGGGCACTCCGTATTCAATCACCTTTGCCACTATTGCATGTTGAAGCCTCCTGTGTGCGAACATTGTGAACTTTCAACCTCCTAATTGCAGACTTACTACCGCTGCCTTTCCCTAGTCACTTTAACCAACGCCAATGCGTAATCATAAATGTTCCTAGCAACGTGAGCCCTAAAGCCATAATTCCTCAAAATGCCGTAAAATAATTGATGTAATATTGAGACTTATTCGGAACCTCGTCTAAATCCCACAATGCATCAACAACCCACTGCATAGCATGTCTATGAAGCACCAAATCCCAAAGCAAATCACTCAGATTACCATCAACAACCTCAACCCCAGCCCTCAAAGCCTTATGACACACACCCTCAGGAATCCACCAAAAAAGACAGGCGGACACCCCCTCACAGGGTAAACAACACCAAGACTTTACACCCATGGATTTATAAACCTCGCATCGGAAGCACACAGACCGCACAATTACACCTATCCACAAATAATTACAGTTAACGTAGACACAGCTACGGCTAGTGAATCCGAATTAAGCACAACCTAGGGTAATTGTTTAATAACCCAGGTTTTTCACTGGTTTATGGGGTTAACGGCTGTTATATTGGCTGGTGGTTTTGGTAAAAGGCTTAGGCCGCTCACGGATGATAGACCCAAGCCGCTGGTGGAGGTTGCGGGTAGGCCGATACTAGCCTGGCAGATAGACTGGTTAAGGGAACAGGGTGTAACCGACATAGTACTTGCCGTCGGTTACCTGGGTGGGAAGATATTCGAATACGTTGGCGATGGCTCTCAGTTCGGCGTTAAGGTATACTACAGCGTGGAGCGTGAACCCCTGGGTACTGGTGGCGCTATTAAGAATGCATTGAAGTACATTAACGATGAATACTTCATAGTAGTCAATGGTGACATAATAACTAACCTTGGTGTAGGTAGGCTACTAAATGCGCTCAGCAATGACGCAATCGGCGCCATTGCATTGACACCCCTCAGGAGTCCATACGGCATAGTTCAGGTTGATGAGAGGGGGTTCATAGTTAACTTCCAGGAGAAGCCGCAGTTGCCCTACCTCATAAACGCCGGCGTGTATGCCCTAAGGAAGTTGATTAAGGATTACCTACCTGAGAAGGGTGACATTGAGGTTCACACATTCCCCAGGCTGGCTAGGGATAAGAAGCTTCTTGGGGTATCGTACAGTGACGTTTACTGGAAGTCAATAGATACGCTTAAGGATTTGGAGGAGGCTGATAAGGCCATCAACGAGCAGGGTGTTTTCAATAGAATGGTGAATAGCAGCGTTAGGCATTAACATGAAGAAGTGGTAATGGAATCCCCTTAATAGTCTAATATCTTAATATCCTTATCTTTATAATACGCGTCTTAACGTCAATCCTCATGGTGGTAATAGCTGTGCTACGTCGAACACGGAGTACTTGCCGGGTATTGAATTACTGCAGTAAACCTTATCAACGGCCCTACTTAACTTGGCCTCGGCCTCACCTATCATTATGCAGTGGGTGGCCACCACAGTGATGCTTGACGCACCCATCCCCCTGAGTACATTAGCAGCGCCGATTATGGTCCCCCCTGTGGATATTATGTCATCAATTATGACTACGTCCTTTCCCTTAACATTTATGCTCCTCAATGCGAATGAAACCTCACCCGTATACCTATCCCTATGCTTCTCCAAATAGTCATACCCAACCCCAAGTTCATTGGCCAACTCCTGCGCCCTCCAAAGGGAGCCCAAGTCAGGGCTCACAACTACGGGGTTCCCTAAACCCCTCAGGGCTTCGGCGTATAGTTTAAACGGTTTAAGGTTTATGAAGCCATTAAACCCGTTAAGGCTCTGGGGTTTGTGAAGATCAACCACGTACAGGTAATCCACCCCAAGGTTCTTAAGGGTGTTCAACAGCACGTTTATGCTCACTGGTTCACCCTCAAGGAACCTCCTATCCTGCCTGGCGTAGGGCATGTAGGGTATGAATAACCCTATCCTGGACGCTCCAAGCCCCTTAACGGCATCCACAAGCAGCATGACCCTGATTAACCCCTGGTCCTGGTTAGGGTACAGCCTGGTCACGTAAAGAACATCATCACCATTAAGCTTGGTAGTGACCCTAACGTACTGCTCACCATCAGGGAAGTATTTGTGAGTCACCTCACTGGCATTGGCATTTATCCTAGCCGCCACGTTAGGCCCCAAATCCCTTGAATGCTCATCGAATAAAACCACCCTACCCATATGGTGAAGATGTAAATTAACGGTGTTTTTAAACTATTGGCTTAATTGCCTTCCAACCCCCTCAAGGAACCCCACGATGAATAATAAACCCCTCTTAACGTTTGGGTCAGTCATCAGCTTCCTGAGCAGTGCCACCACTGATACGGATTCACCAGCCTTGACCGACTCGGCAGCTGCCTTGACCGCCTCGCTGAGTTTAACCTTTGATAATAGGGGTAGCGAGTCACCTATTGACGCAACCAAGTCCTGCATAGCCTTTACGGCATCGCCATTACTCAACAGGACACCCATTGAATCAACTAATCCACTATCACTAAGCATGCCTAGTAATGTTAACAGTTTAGTTAGTTGCTCAACCATTTTCCTATCGCTCAACTTTGCCAGTAGCTTGACCAGGTTCTCCATGTTAGCCAGGAGGACTACGTTATCTGTGGTTAGTAGCTGGTTGAACACCTCCCTCAGGAACTCCTCATCACTCAGCAGATCGTTGACTAGGTCGAGTAGGCCTAGTTCATTGAGCCTTTTAGCTATTGACACCAGTTTACTTACGGCATCAAGGTTCTCCATGCTTATTAAACTAGCCAACTTATCCTCACTAGTTTCACTCGTCATAATAGGCACGTTGGCCTGGGCTTTTAAACTACTCATAGTTATTACCCGTAAATGTTCTTTAGCTTTTCAGGTGCGGTGGCGTTGAAGTAAGCCTCCATTAATGGATCCCACAATTCAGGGTACTTAAGCATACTCCAGTATGATGAGGCGAAGGCCATCTTAAACAGGTGGTTAACCCTATTAGGTGGGTACTTAACGGTGCCATGGGTACTATCGCTTATGACGAATGTGCCTAAGCCGTAGCCCATGTCGAAGGGGCAGTGGGTCCTACCCGTGTTACGTGCATAGCCACCTGTGAGTATCTTAGCCACCACCGTAGCCTGCAGGTGCGCCGTTACCCCGGTTTTGGCTACTGGTAGTGCGGATGCATCGCCTATAACGAAGGCGTCGTCGAATCCCTTAATCCTGTTGGTATCCTTATCAGCTAGGACGAAGCCATCTGGGTCAAGTACATTATCAGGGTTGTATTTAATGTTAACCCCAATGTGAGGTGGTATGACTATTGCGGCGTTAAATTTAAGCTCCTCACCCTCTACGGAGTAGGCCACGCCCTTATCGGCATCAATGTGGTCAAGGATGAAGAAGGGGATGACCTCAATGCCGCGTTCCTTTAATATAGGCTCAACAACCTCATTCATGGGTTCAGCTGGGTAGGGCCTTGGGTATGATGTGGCGTAGACGACCTTAACCTTGTCCCTAACGCCCACTTCCCTAAGGTACTCATCGGCTAGTAAAACACCCTCCAGTGGGCTTGGGGGGCATCTGTAGCGTTCGTAGGAAAGTATGAATGCTAAGGTACCCTCCTTAATATTATTAATTGTCCTCCACACCTTCCAGGCGTTCTCCTCATCACTGTGGTAATTGCCGTATAGGTCAATTACCTTACTTAAACCTGGGATCTTGGAGTAGTCTACAGTGGCCCCAGTGGCCACCACCAGGTAGTCGTAGCCTAGCCTTTTACCATTCTCCAGTTCAACGTACCTATCATTCAGGTTAATTGACCTGGCGCCGGACTGTATGAAGTTAACCCAAGGCTTAATCAGGGTTGTTATCTCCCTTTTTATGGGTCTCCTAGAGCCCTTGAAGGCTATATAGAGTAACCACGGTAGGAAGTAGTTGTAGGGTTGCTTATCCACCACCGTTACCTCGAATTCGTCCTTAGGCAGCCTATTAGCTAAAACTAAGCCTCCAGTGCCCCCGCCAACGATGATTACCCTCTTTTTAACGCTACCCATGATTAATCACTTCTTGGCTGTGACCTTAATCACCGCTATTATTTTGTCCTGCTCCTTCCTAAGCTCCACCAGTTGATTGCCAGTCCTACTTATCCAGGCTTTAACATCAGGCTCGAAGCCTGGGTCGGTGGCCCAAACCTCTATTACATCGCCGTTCTTGGCGTTCCTGTAGGCCTTAATCAACTCGGTTATTGGACCTGGGCAAGCAATCCCCCTTGCATCCACCGTTATCCTGTTACCCTGGCTCATGTCCATCACCTATATGAAGAGTACCTGCCCACCCTTAGCAATTTCCAGGAACGTGGTTACGCCAACCACGTCGTCGATGATGCTTGGGTCGAAGTCCTCCCTCTTAAGGCCCATGGCCTCAGCCATCATTGAGCAGGCGTAGACCTTAACCTTACCCAGCTCCTTACCCTGCTTAACCATCTCAACCCAGCTTGGAGCCTTAATCCTAGCCATACCCTGCTGTAGGGCTGGTACCATTTGCTCAAACTCCTTGGGCCAAACAGGCTGGGCAGGCTTCCTAAGTACCTTGGTTAACGCCCAGCCCGTTATGAATATGTTAACCTCGTAACCCAGAGCCGCAGCCGCCTGCGTTATTACACCGACTGGTATTAGTCTATCATCCGTACCCGAGAAGACAATCATACTTATCTTTTCACTACCCATACCGGTCAAATGTGAAATAGAACATATGTATGTAAGTTTTTCCATCGTAAAGGCAATCATCGGCACTACAATGGAAAAGTTTATTAAGGATAGCTTTGTGAAACATAATTTAGCTATTTAAAATGTTTCAGATCTGCTGGCCTAGATCATTAATTCACTCGGTGGTTCAGTTCATCACAATTCACCTAGGTAGGTATTATCTAAGGTTAAGTTGATTTCCCATAACTTCACTGTGCTGGGAGGTTAAAAGCCATCGGCGCATTAATGGGAAATCCGGGTGAATGCTTCACAGTGCCAGGTAACCTAAGTCTTACGGCAATGTGTAAAAGTACCGACCATTGCCAATAGGGAAGCGCTTAAAAAGGGAGGGGAATTTAAGCTAGGTGGCGGGCCGGTAGTCTAGCCTGGAAGGATGCCCGCTCGGCGGTGCCCCTGGGCACGGGATCGCGGGAGATCCCGGGTTCAAGTCCCGGCCGGTCCACCAAGTGCCATTACCTTATCAAAACCTTCTTAGTCCTGAATTTACTGGGTAAGCCTTACTAGGAGTACCATTCGAATTAATGATACTACAAACGGTAAACCTCGCCATTTATGGCGGGGTTGCCTCACTACGTGGGGATATTCAGTAGCCCCGATAAAGCGGGGTAATCTCCAAGACCCCAAGAAACCCCCACCCTCAAGGGCGGGGAAGGGGTCAGTATAGGGCTAGTTCGTAAACTATAAACCTGCCGAAGTACTCCTCAAAGTCACCATACTCGGTGGTTAGCATTTCCATCCTTACCGGTGTCGTGGGTTGTCCGACGGAGAAGCCCCTATCAAATCCTAACCCTTTCTCGCCAATGTAAACCTCCCTCGTTACCGATAAGACGTAGTTAACGTCAGCCCTCGTGCAAACCCAATGATCAACGGCGCTGCAGAAGTATCCCCCAGTTTTATCCAGCGCCTTCTCAATTAACTTCCTCATACTTTCACGATCAACCTCACGGTGCACTGGGGATTCCTTCACAACTCCTCCATGTACATTGAGTATGGGCTTAAAGCCTAGTTTACGGGCTAACCCATGGCTTGCATTATTCCACTCGGCGATCATCAGCATTGCGTATCTGGCACCCTTCACCCTAGCTAGATTCAGGACGTAGTTGGTTAATGCAGTGCCCACACCACGCCTCCTATAGGTTGGTTTGACTCTAATACCCTCAAGCCAGGCAACGCCAGTCGGTAATAGCACTAGGTTCACTACACCAATAACCTCCTCATTAATTAAGGCGACGTAAGCTGTACCATCCTTAACCCACTTATTAATTACCCTCGGCACGTAATCGCCCCAGGTAAAGGTGTCCCTTGTGAAACCAACTACCTGAGGAATATCGGATTCGGTGGCCCTCCTGACGACCACATCCACCCTGGCTTCACCTTGATCTCACGTTTTGTTTGTAGGGTAATAAAGCTTTATGATCCAACTCTCGTAAATCTGGGTCTCAATTGCGGTAGCTGCAGCGTGGAGTGGATAGTTATCCCAGTCTTAAGGTTTTTAAGGCCTAATTGCATGTGGCTGGTTGCTGTATGGAGGGGTTGATCGCGTGTACTAGGGATTGCTACGATACGTGCATATTCAATAATAAGTATGAGCCATTGAGGATGTTCCCCATTAATGGCTTTACCTGTGCCAGGGGTAGGGCTGACTTAACCAGGAATGGGAGGAATAGGGTCTCCTCAGCCTACATTGATGGTAAGGAGGTTAGCGTCGATGAGGCTATTAAGTATGTGGCTAAGTTGCTGAGGGAGGCGTTGAAGAGGAACCCGGCTAGAATACTACGTACAGACTACGATGGGAATCAAGGGTTGTTAACCTGGTATTACCCAGACAGGTTGTTTAACGTGCTTGGTGCGTCACAGACGGATAGGTCAATCTGCTCCTCGGAGGGGCATGAGGCAATAAGGGTGCACTACGGCACAAGCATGGGTGCACTCCCCGAGGACCTCCAGGGGTTTAAGGCCGCGGTCCTCTGGGCCTTCCCAGCAAGCACCTCGGCCCCGCACATATGGGCGCTGCTGGTTAAGGCTGGGATGGTGAAGGTGGCTGTGGATGTTAGGCTCAGTGACACGGCTAGGAAGTCGGATATTGCTATTATTGTTAAGCCAGGCACTGACGTGTTCCTGGCCCTCGGGGTGGTTAAGGTTATCATAGAGGAGGGGCTTGTGGAGGGTAAGGTGAGGCACCTTGAGGATTTAGCCAGTTACGTCAAGCAATACACATTAAGCTACCTGTCCGACGTGAGTGGTGTTAAGGTGGATGAAATTAAGTGGCTTGCCGAGTTTTACCACGACCATAAACCCGTAACCCTGATAGGCTTTGCCCTCGGCAGGTCTCTAAACGGTGGGGATGCCATAGGCCTCATATCACTGATACCGGCCCTAGTGGGCTTGAGGAGGGGGTACTATTACTCAAACTCCATGGGCTGGGGGATTGACTTCAATTACCTGAGGGGTTTACACATGGCTAGGTCACTTAGAGTGGTTCCAATGGCTGAGTTTGGGGAGTTCATTGAACGTGGTGAGTTTGATGTTATTTACGCCTGGAATGAGAACCCAGTACTAACATTACCCGGCGGTGACAGGCTTATTGAGGCTGTTAGGGAGGGTAGGGTTACATTGATAGTTCACGATCCATACTGGTCTGACACAGCCAAGATAGCCGACGTGGTCATACCAGCCCCAACTTTCCTTGAGAAGTACGACGTCGTGTATAGCTACTGGCACAATTACCTGGTTTACAATGAACCCATTAGGGCCCCAATGGGCATTACAGAGGTTGATCTAGTTAGGGCCATAGCGAGGGAAATGGACATCACTCATCCACTCCTTGAGGAGGATCCCTGGGATGCAGTGGATAGGGCGATAAGGGGCGCTGGGGTTACGTTGAGCGAGCTTAGGGAGAGGAAGATTGTTAAAATGACGCCTAGGTACCTGCCCAGTGATGAACCAGACGCATTGCCACTACCCAGCCCAATTGAGCCTGAGCCACTGAAGGATGGTGAAGCATACCTCGTGTTCTCATCACACCCACTATACACCAATACACAATTCCGTGAGGTATACGGTAGCCTGGAGCCCATTGCCTACACCCACGATTACGAGGGTGTGGTGATTCTTGAAAGCAGGTACGGTAGCGTTAAGGTTAAGGCCGTTAAGGACCCCAACATACCCAAGGGCATTGTGCTTATCTACAAAAGTAGCCTAATAGACCTCGAGGGTAAACCAATCAACAGTATAATTGAACCCATTAAAGGTAAGTACGCCAACACACCCAGGTTGAATGGAATTAAAGTTAAGCTACGTGCAGCTAAAGGTTGAGGCTAACGGCCATTATAGGCAAGGGTAATTATACTATATAGGCAACTTAAGGCTCATTCAGGCGCATTAAGCTGAATAGTATCCTTAAGGCATAATGCTTTTAAATAGCGTATATTTGCATCAGAGAAACTATGTCCTCAGTTCCTCAAACTGGGGTTGTTAAGGTTGGTTTCGTGGGCTGTGGAGGTATTGTACAAGGTGCCCACGCACCAAACCTAGTCCAGCTGCCTAATGTTAAACTCGTGGCCTGCGCCGATGTGGATAGGGCTAGGGTTTCTGAGTTCCTAGAGAAGTATAAGTTAAACTTCTACAGTGATTACAGGGAGATGCTTTCTAAGGAAAACCCCGATGCAGTTATCATAGCAACTCCAAATGCCTTACATGCCCCAGTGGCCATTGATGCCCTTGAGAATGGCGCCCACGTGCTCACTGAGAAGCCGATGGCAATAAGTCTCGAGGATGCCGTCAAGATGGTTGAGACGGCTAGGAGGAGGCAGAGGATACTTATGGTTGGGCACAACATGAGGTTCCAGAGGAACATACAGGTGGGTAGGAAGTTTGTGACAAATGGTAGGCTTGGTAGGATCTACCACATTAGGGCGCTTCACCTGAGGAGGAGGGGTATACCCTCAACGGTAACGTTCCTACAGAGGAAGTACTCCGGTGGTGGGCCAATGTGGGATATTGGTGTTCACACTATAGATGCAACAATGTTTATGGTTAACTTCCCAAGGCCAGTCTCAGTTATCGGTAAGGTTTACTCAGCCTTCTCCGACAAAACCTACATGAGGATGGATTACCCAGTCCCAATTACATCGCAGTTCGCATACACGGCTCCAATGGATGTTGAGGACTTCGCAATGGGCCTTGTTAGGTTTGAAGATGGTTTAACAATGTATATTGAGGCCACCTGGGCCACCTACATTAATGAGGATAGGCATGAGGTAGCCATAATTGGCACTGAGGGTGGGTTGCACTATAGTGGTAATTCAATAAGCTACATACATAGTGTTGATGAGGAGTACGTAACATCAACGCCTATGATTGGCCAGCAGCAGTCAGCCTACGCCCTTGAGGATAAGGCGTTCATAGACGCCATAGTTAAGGGTGGGGCTAAGGCGCCATACCCAGCCTGCACGGGTGAACAGGGGTTACTGACAACGGCCATAATTGAGGCCATTTACAAGTCCGCTGAGACTGGTAGGGAGGTGAGTGTTAATATTCCGCAGTGGGTTTATGAGTCGATGGGGTGGTGAGTAGTGGCCAAGTTGAAGGTTGGTTTGCAGTTGTACTCGCTCAGAGATGATATGCCCAAGGACCCCTTCGGGACTGTGAGGGAGGTTGCGGAGGCTGGGTTTGATGGGGTTGAGTTCGCGGGCTTCTACGGTAAGTCGGCGTTGGAGTGGAGGGAGTTCCTAGATAAGGTTGGCCTAGAGGTGGCTGGGGCCCACATAGGCGTTAACAGCTTCATTGGGGAGGAGTTGAATAAGACCATTGAGTACAATAGGCTGCTTTGGAATAGGAACCTGATAATACCGGGTGTACCTGAGGAGTGGAGGAGGGGGAGGGCTGGTTGGTTGAGGTTTGCGGGTATGCTTAATGACTGGTCGAGGATACTGGGCGGCTTCGGCATGAGGATAGGCTACCACAACCACTGGCTTGAATTCCAACCAGTGGAGGGTGAGTTACCATTCCACCTAGTCTTCAGCAATACTAACAGTGGTGTCATAGCCCAAATAGACCTGGGCCATGCCTATAGGGCTGGCTTAAGTAACAGTGACATAGTCGATTTGATTAAGAGGTACAGCGGCAGGGTGCTTACCGTCCACGTTAAGGATTACTCAAAGAGCAAGGGCTATAATGTGGCCGTTGGTGAGGGTGAGTTGAACTGGGTTGAGATACTGGGCGCCCTGAGGAAGTACGGTGGAACTGAGTGGCTAATAATTGAGAATGAGGAGTACCCATACAAGCCACCCATCGAAACCGTTAAGGTTAGCCTAAAGAACCTAAGGAACATGCTAAGCACAGTAGCCTAATCACCCTTAAAATTCAATACGGCTAAAACCCATGAGTTACCGGCTTAAAGGAAAATAAATGATACCTTTCTAACAGGGTCTGCGTAGATAGGTGTATGCGGCTCCTTTGCCATGTTCATGTATGTTAAGACATCATGTTTAAGCGATTCATGTCGGAATTGCTTTCGCACTTGATGTGGTTATTGTTTCACCATTAAAATGTATACCCTTTCTCCTTAATGAATTCAACTACCTCATTGTAGGATTTAGGCCCCTCCATAGGCCCCACCTTCCTAACTTTAATGGCTCCTGCAGCGTTTGCGAAGAGGAGAATTTTATCCAGTTTCCAATTCTTTAAGACTCCGTAGATAAATGTGGCGTTGAAAACGTCTCCAGCACCCGTGGGGTCAACTTCCCTAACAGGGAACGCTGGCACTTCAACAGCTTCACCATGGCTCGTGACCGCTAATGAGCCTCTCCTACCCCTCTTAACAACAACCATCTCCATGTCCAAACCCCACTCAAATGTCCTACGTATCGCTAAGCTAATATCATTGACCCCTGTAATCATTAAAAGCTCATCCTCACCCACAAGGAGTATATTGACATGCCTAATTACCCCCCTCATCACTTCCCTAATTCTCTCCAGGGACTCTAACTCCAACCTGATATTGGGGTCCAGGGTGATGATAGTATTACTGCCCTTAACCACCTCTACAGCCCTCATGCAGGCTTCACGAGAGGACTTGCTTATGTACATTGTGGACCCGGAAATGTGGAGGACCCTAGCCTTAGCCACATACTCTGGGTCCACATCAACCAGTGAGAGCCTTGCTGATGCCGAGGACTTCAGTATAAATACGAACCTCCTGCTGCCATCAGACCTATAGGCAACAAAAGCCATAGCCGTAGCTGACCCCTCATCAACCCTAATCCTAGAGGTGTCGACGCCGTCGGATTTAAGTTTCAATTCAAGCATTTCACCAAAATCATCAGCACCAACAACACCTATGAAACCAGACCTCAAGCCAAGCCTGGCACAGCTATCAATAGTTATGGCGGGTGCACCACTAGGGAAAGGGCCCACATAATCCCCTGGCACAGTATGCATAACATCCCTCTCCCTCCTAACAAACTCCACAAGCAACTCGCCAAGAGACACAACATCCAATGACATGCATCAACACCTTTAAGGTTAAACACAACATCTTAATTAACACTCCCCTCAACGCAAAAATTAATCAATCAAGTCCCCGCTACTTCATCCTGCCCATACTAAAATTGACATAAACCTTTTAGTAAGAGCAGATATGCATAATCGCACTCTTCATGACCCCCTTGTTAACGCACATCGCTCTTAAACCCGCTGCATGGTTGATTACGCAAGTTGCAATTAAACAACCTCAACTCCCCGCTACCCAGCGTTAGACAAAAACCAGTAAACCTAGGGAGGTTTCACAATGGGTAATGCGGTAGAACTCAACATTCACCCAAACAAACCAGTAAGACACCCATGAACCAGCCAGTGAAGCCAATGAACCAGCAGCCACTTGCACAGCGGCAGGGTGCTTACTGTTCACGTTAAGGATTACTCAAGGTCCAGGGTGTTAAGCACAGTAACCTATCACCTCTTAAAATTCAACACCCTATCAGCCACGTTAAGCCTCCTAAGGGCATCAATAATACCGTTAAACGATTCCCTAGTACCCCTCTCCTTATCACCGTTAGGCGCATAATGGGTCTCCAACGAAACCACACCATCATACCCATCATCAATGAGGGCCTTGAATTGGCCTAGGTAATCAATCATACCCTTACCCACTGGTTTCCATGAGTAGTGTCCATTCTCCACAGCGGCATCCTTGATGTGGACGTGCATCACCAGGCCCTTAACCATACTGTAGCCACCTGGGTAGGGTGTCTCCCTGGCGAAGAAGGCGTTTCCAGGGTCCCAAAGAACCCTAACATACCTGCTACCCAGCCTATCCACAAATTCCCTAGCCTCCCTACCCGTACCCACTATGCAGCTGTACTCATTCTCAACGACAAGGTACACACCCTCCCTCTCCGCCAGCTCCACTACCGGTTGAAACTTCTCAACTAACCTAGTTAAGTATTGGTTTAACTCACCCTGCCACCAGAACGTGAAAATCCTTGTGTAGCCTAGGTCAAGCTTCTTGGACAACTCCATGACCTTCTTAAGTGCGTCTATATGCTGCCTGATGGATTCCTCATCATTAATGTAGGTTTTAAATATGAATGAGTCCAGGTTAGACACCTCAAGACCATACTTATTAACGAGACTTTTAACTTCATTAAGCTCTGAATCGCTTAGCTGGTAAACATTCTTCCCCCAAAGATCCCTAATCTCCACGTGGGTAGCCCCCAGTTCCGAGATAACCCTTAGTGCATGTTCAAAGTCTTGGGAAACCTCATCTGAAATGACCCCCACCTTAAACATACCTATCGATAAGTACTGCGATAGCCCCCTATATAAAGTAGTGCGCTTACAGTGTGCATGCTGTACATTTAACATAAGAATGATTACCATCCCTGGGTTTAATTTTCCAGTTATTATACTTAGGCAATGCTTAAAAGCTCAAGTAGTCATCAGTGCCATGCTTAGTAAAATAGGTGTAGGTGTGGTGGGGCTGGGGGCTATTGGCATTGTCCATGCGAGGGCTATTAAGGAGCTTGAGCAGGAAACCAGCTGGGTCAGGTTAACGGCGGTTGTTGACCAGGTTAGGGCTAGGGCTGATGATGTTGCCAGGCAGCTTGGCGCTAAGGCGTACTACACCATTGATGAACTGGTTAAGGATCCTGAGGTTGATGTTGTGACCATAGCGACACCATCATACCTGCACGCCCCCCAGGCTATATATGCAATGGAGTATCATAAGCACGTCATAGTGGAGAAGCCCATGGCAACCACGCTGGCCGGCGCCAGGGAGATGGTGATGAAGGCTGAGAGGAATGGCGTCAAGCTGGGTGTGGTGTTTCAGGAGAGGTACGCCCCAGACATAGTTAAGGCCAGGTCCATTGTTAGCAGTGGTGGCTTAGGCAAGGTGTTCCTAATTGAGGCCAGGATGATGTGGTGGAGGGATGAGAAGACGTATTACAATAGGGATGAGTTAGCCAGGAGTTGGAGGGGTATGTGGGATACTGAGGGCGGCGGCGCCCTAACTAACCAGGGCATACACACAGTGGACCTGATGTACTGGTTTGGCGGTGAGGTTAGTGACGTGGCCGGCTTCTACACCAACGCCTCACACCCATCAATAACCGTTGAGGATAACGCAGTGGCTGTATTTAGATACAGGAGTGGGGCCTTGGGTTCGTTAACGGCCTCGGTCTCGACACAGCCTAGTAACGTTCAATTTAGGGTGATTAGGATCTATGGAACAGAGGGGCAGTTGGAGATAACCGACAGGTCGATTACGCTACTAGCCACGAACCAGGGGGGTGTTCAGAGGGCTGGCCAAGAGTTAAAGAGGGATACCGTAACCCAGACTGAGAACCTACATAAGCTACTTTTCAGTAGCTTCCTTAACGCGCTACGTGAGGGTAGGGAATTCCCGGTGAATGGGTATGAGGGTATGAAGAGCCTTGAGATAATTAAAGCAATATACCTGTCATCAAACACCAACCAGGTTATTAAACTGCCCCTAAACCAGGTGTACGTGATATGAGGATAGCCTTCACCAGCCTAGCCTACCCAGAGTTAACCCTAGGCGAGGTGCTTGAGAGGGTTAGGAGGTTTGGCTATGATGGCTTAGAGCTGAGGGTTGCTGATGATGGGCAGCACCTAAGGCCAATCTACCCCGTACCCAAGCTTGAATTAGAGTTAATTAAGTCCTCAGGAGTTAAGTTAAGTGACCTAGCCGGCTACGCATCATTCTCAATGCCTGATGATAAGGAGAGAGCCAGGAATGAGGAAGTATTGAGGACCCTAATACTAATTGCCCGTGAACTAGGCGCCCCAGGGGTTAGGGTTTACGGTGGCAGGGTCATTGATGATGTTGATAAGGCGGCTAGAAGAATAGTTGACTCACTCAATAGGCTGGTTAAATTCGCCAATGATAACGGGGTCTTGATACTAATGGAAACCCACGATGATTGGGTTAGGGTGGTTAACTTAGGTAAGTTGATGAAGGACCTCGACGAAGACGTGGGCATACTACTCGACTTCGCAAATGTAGTCGCAGCTGGGGAGAACCTTGACGCTGTCCTTGAACTTGTGAAGGGTAGGATTCGGCATGTTCACGTTAAGAACTTCAAGAGGATAGGTGGTAAGATACGCTACACGAGACCCGATGATCCGGAGGGCCTGGTTCCGATTAAGAAGGTCGTGGACTACCTGAGGAACATAGGTTACAATGGCTACCTCTCCGTGGAGTGGGAGAAGAAGTGGCACCCTGAGCTTGAACCCGGCGATGAAATACTGCCACTATACCTAAGGTACCTAAGGGGCCTATTAGCCTAATGGCGCAAAACCAAGCGCTACTCACCTAGTTTAAATTCCCTCACCAAGTAAGGCCAAGTTACTTATCATAACCCCCAACTTAACTGTAAGCTAAATTAAGTAACCATGCACGCATCGCTGAGTGGGCATTGAGAATATAGTTAAAGAGGCTAGGGCCATAGCCAGGAGGAGACTAAGCGGCCACTTACTACTTGTAGCCCTCCAATGCCTCAACGACGCTGATATTGTTTCCATGGCTGAGAGGAGGTTAACTGAGGATCCACTCGGCAGGGTTGAGGCCCTCAGGGTACTGGTGATGCTATGCGTTGAGCCACAAATGGCTAAGAATGGTGAAGATAAACTGGAGTGATAATTAACGGCAAGCCTCGCCCTTTAGGGTGGGGTTGCACTACTATGTGGGTTTCAGGCGTTAGGTTTATAAAACCCAGCCCCATTGGGTTATTCAGTAGCCCGCGTTAAAGGCGGGTAACCCCCAAGACCCCAGGGAACCCTCGCCCTTCAAGGCGAGGAAGGGGTCAGACCATACGTATGTGTTTTAAGGTCTTAGTTGGATAATCTTGGTCAGCATATATGGCCTAATCGCTACGTTTAGCGTAGCGCCCTCTTCAGCTGGGGTGGCCATTATTGTTAACTCGTTTTCACCTGTTAGGTATGGTTCAGGTAGGTAGAACCTTGACTGTGAGCCTCTTGGGTAATACCTACCTATTAACCTACCGTTTAGGTATATTAACGCATGCACCCTTCCACTTAACTCGGCGTAGAGCGGTGAATTGATGTCGCTCGGCTTACTCACAGTGAACCTAAGTTTAACGGTAGCTGGTTCACTTATACTCAATGGTAATTGAGCCTGCCCACTGGCCTCACCAAGCTCCATAATGCCTAGGCTGTAGTCGGCTAGCGCATTGTTCCACAGGTCAACCTCAACCTTCCCGGGACTTGGGTCAATACTCTTAATATTATACCTAAGCACGGCAATCACCACCTCAACGTCACCCTCCCTCAAGCCGCCATACACGGTGGTTTCAAATGGCCTATCACCATGGCCCCTGTAAACCTCCTCACCATTAATGAAAACTACGATTATGCCTGGATGCCCACTGATCTTGAGCACAACGTGCTTCTTACCATCAATGCGAATCCTCGACCTGTAGTAAACCACGGCATTATTCGGCTTACCTAATTCGCTAACGTCCTTAACCCACTTAACATTGGGTAGGTACTCCCTAATCTCCCTATTAATCACGGCTGTGTGACTGTAGTTTGTTGCAATACCGGGCTTAAGTCTCCCTGATAAGTCGAGTAAACCGTATTCCCACGAACCAACCGTGACACTGCCACCGTAACCAAGCAGTACAGGTGACTGCAAACCGGTGAAGAATGGTAATGCGCCATCGTTTGGGTGACCTGTGGATTCCACGATAACCCTCAAGCTACCTGGGTTCACATTAGCTTTAACGTAAATGAACCCATCGGCGACAACCCTACCATTGTTAACCACCACGGCGTAGTCGTGAACAACAAGGCCTATTAAGCCGCTTGACTCAACCCTAGTATCATACGTGTACACGCCGTGTTTAAATACCCCCAACTCCTCAAGGGGCTTAATGCCGTTTAACTCCATGATGTGCTTAACGTTAACTGTACCCCTGCTAATGCCTGTGATTGATACCTTAGGCTCCTCAATGTTGACTTTAAGTTCAACCCTGGTCATGTCCAATTCAGGCATGTATCTGCCTAAACTCGACTTGAAGGGTAGGTAGGCTACGTTAACACCCTCCTTGGCCTCAATTGTAAGGTTACTGTAGTCCCCATCCCTAATTAGGTAGATGTTTGATGGTACGTAGTACCCGTTTAGGAACCAGGTCCTTGAGGCAAATAGTTCACTCAGCACCAAAACCCTAACAACACCCTTACCCTCAATTAAGCAGCCACCTAGTTCACTGGGCACCCTACCACTCAACACAACGGTGTCACCCTCTGGGTGGTGCTCGACGTTGGTGCATGACTTAACCACACCATTCCTTAGCCTAATGCTGAAACCCTCACCCTCATCCCCGTAAAGCAACACGTCGCCATCACTCACGGTTAGTAAGCTTAGGTTTGTTTCGGTGATGGTGACACCCTTAACGTTTAGGTTACGTGGAACAACCTTAACACCCCTAGACCTAACCCTAACGTTACCGTCAACCCACTCAGACTCAGTATTGTTAATGTAGAACATTAGCCTCAAGTCACCCCTCCTCCTAACCACGAGTAACCTACCATTATCGAAATGTTCACTCTCAGTTTCACTACCATCGATGAACTCGGCCAGTGGCGTAATCAACTTAACCTTATAGTACCTATCACTCAACTCACCCCACTCCCTAATTGAGGCCTCATAATCATAGGTGGTCGTTATCCACCTCCCAGTCCAATACCCGAAGTTTGTGCCTCCGTGGAACATGTAGAAGCTCACAACGTCGGAACCATAAGCCAACGCAGTGGCTAATAGCATCCTAGTCCAGTCAGGTGGGAAGCTACCCCTACTGGTGGGTAGTGGCCTATCTATTGTTGAGAACCAGCCACCCTCATACTCAAGTATCTTAGGCCTACCCCCCTGCGTCTCCACCAAGTCCTTAATCCCCCCTACCACCTGGTTTAGGTCCCATGGGTCTGGGTAGAGGTCGAGGGCATCCGTGTAAATCGTGTTCCTAACGAACCTATTCACGTTGACGTATAGCTTAGCCGTTACGCCAAGTTGCTTAGCCAACTCGGCAAGCTTCATATGGTATGGTGCGTCACCCCAGAAGTACTCATTCTCCAGTTGAACAATCTCAATGCCACCACTAGGCCCCTGGTGCTTGACGATAATGGGGAGTATTGCCCTAAGCCACCTCTCGGCGTACGGGTAGTATGATGGGTCTAGGCTCCTCGGCACTAGGCCCCTACTTATGAGCCAATCTGGGTGGCCACCATTATCCCACTCTGAGCATATGTAAGGCCCAACCCTGGCTATTATCCTGAGCCCGAGGGATTCGGCCATGCTTAGGTAAAGGTCCACATCCTTCTCGCCCGAAAAGTCAAACACATCAGGTTCAGGTTCATGGAGGTTCCAGGCGAAGTACGTGTTGAGGCAGTTTAAGCCAGCCATCTTAAGCTTAAGCAGCCTGTCCATCCAAAGCCCCCTAGGAATCCTGAAGTAGTGCATTTCACCACATAGAAGCATGCTTAAGGCACCTGAAACGACTTTTAAAGCATTAACCAGCGGTGATGATGAAGACGAAATTCACAGTTCGAGGTGAAGAAGGGGTAAGTCCGTGTGATGGGTTACCATAAACAATGTTAGGTTAAGGCGAGGCACATTGGACTGGGGTTAGGTTAAAGCTTACCCTTAGCCTTAAGGACCTTCACTACGTAGCTACCGACTATGTCCAGCGTATCGTTTATGTTTATTAACGTTGTATCAACGACCAGGTCGAATATTGATAAGTCGTTGGTGTCTATTGAGTAAATCGCCATGTACCTCCTCCTGTTGGACTCCTCCCTAACCTTAATTTCATTAACGGCATCGTTAATGCTAATACCCTCCCTACGCGCCAACCTGTCTGCCCTGGCTTTTAAATCAGCCTTAAGGTACACCTTAACATCAGCGTAGTCCTTAATGATCCATGCGGCTAGGTGACCCTCAACCACAACCCTACCCCTCTTAGCCTCATCAATCGACACTTGGTCGACGTAGCGGTCAATGCTGTAGTCCCTCTCCGCCAGTTCATGAAGCTGAATTAGGCTTACCCCCCTCTCCGCCGCTATCTTCCTGAAAACCTCACCCACTGAAATGAACCTGTAGCCAAGCTTATCCGCCAGGAGCCTGGCCACGGTGGTTTTGCCGCTGGCCACCTGTCCACTTATGGCTATAACCCCCATCTTAAGCACCCATTAACCTAACCGCTATCTTCAAACCAGCCATTAGGCACCTATGGCATACGTAACCCCCATAAGGCCTACTAACCCCTCCTTTAACCACAGTCCCGCATACCGCGCACTTGACAGTGCCACCCCTCCTAGCCATACCTAACCCGAGACCATGTGTACTCAGTTTTTAAGCTTTAAATTATTGAAAGGCGAAGTATGTTTAAGGTTAATTAACCACCGTTAGTGCTGCGGCACGTCCCTAACAGGCCCATTTGGTCACTGGGGTGGTTATAGGGTTATGGCACCCTCCATACGGTACCTGCGCCTAGCCAATGCGAACAGGTTCCTCCATAGGAATAGGCTGACCAGTATAACGTTCACAGCCAATATGAGGCTCATTGCCTCTAACCCCACCACATTGCCCACAGCCGTGTAGTAATCCATGAGTGCTGTGTAGCCGTGAACCATGTACACCTTACCGTTAATACCCTGGAAATACTCGGCAATCTCAAGGCCACCCCAGGTTGAGCCAACGGTGCTGGCTAACCCAGTTATCGTGGCCGGCATTGCCCCTGGTATGGCTAGTTTAGTTAACTTATGCCAGGTGGATAGGTTTAGGTTGTTTGCAACATCCCACAGGCTCCTTGGTATGGTCTTCATGCCCACGTACATGTTGTATATCACGTACCAGGCCGTGCTCAGGAAGGCCACTATGAGGACCAGTAGCTCAAGTGAAGCACTTAACCCAAGCCTAGTGGCTATGATTGTTACGAAGGGCACCGCCACTAGGGGCAGGTAAGCGGATACGGGTATTGATGCTAGGTCTTCAAGCATAGGTAGTAGTATGGCCTCAACCTTAGGCCTAGTAACCATAAGGTAATCAATGGGTATAGCTACCGCTATAGATGCCGTAGTGACTATGGCAACCCTAAGCCAGTCAAGGCCTAGGTAGTAGAGGTAGGTTACCCAATTATTATATATGTTGACGAGTATGGGTAGCCAGGTGGTTTCCCAGGAGGAGTATATGCCATAGGCCACCAGGGCCAGGATCAACAAACCCACGCCAATGGCCACGTGCTTCTCCATTTTCGTTAAAATGCCCACTGGCCTCGGCCTAATGGCCAACCTGTGGTATATTGAGTAGCCGGTTGCCCTAACGAAAACCGGTAAGGTAGCCCGTTCAACGGCCATAACCCTCCTAACGTATCTAATATTCCTACTGAGCGATGCCCTCAATCTGCTTGTGGTTTGCCTCCTAGCCCCAACCCTAGTAACCTCAACATACGGGTCATAACTATACTTAACCGCCCAGTTCACGAAGGGCCTAAGCACCAGGAAGACGACTACGGTGACTAATATTATCAATACTATTAATGCCGTTACGGCATTGACCCATTCCCCCTCACTGGTCCAACCTGCTATTAAAGCCCCTATCCCGAAAACACTGTAACTCCTGGTCCCTAGGGTTACGACTTCACTAACCACTATGTAGAATAATGCATCAGCGAAGCTCACAAGTATGTTGCCGGCCACCCTCGGTATCGTTACTGGTATGTACAGTTTAGTGAACTTGGAGATGAATGATAACCTATACATGTTGACTACATCCTCGAGGGATTGGGCCACGGTCTTTATCGACTCGTATTCACCAATCCAAATGTTCCAAACCACCGCCGTGAAAACTAGGAAGTCGACGGCTAATTCAACACCGAGGTAGCCTCCTATCCTGCTTATGAAGAACACTAGGACTATGGGGAAGAAGGTGATGACTGGTACTGACTCTAGGGTTTGCGTTACGGGTAGAAACACTCTCTCAACCACCCCACTCTTAGCCGCTGCGTAGCCGAGGAACCAACCTGTGACTACGGAAATCATTAAGGTTGCCGCAACCCTGGCCATGGTTGCTAACGACGCTAACAGTGATATAACGACAATACCGAGGGTTACCATTAAGATCCCCTGGCCCTTAAGTCTTAGCTATGCCAGCGAGTTCCATGGACTTTGAGATTTCTCCGTAAAGCAGGTCTAGGTAGTCCTGGAACTCCTTATCCCTAGGTGACCTAGGTCTAGGTAAATCTATACTCACGTCGGATATCACGGTGGCTGGCCTACCACCGAGTATGATTACCCTATCGCTGAGTTCAATAACCTCCTCCAGGTTATGACTAACCATCACTATAGCCTTAACGGTGGATTCCTCGTTAAAAACCATGTTGTATATCTCGCTCTTAAGACCCTCTGCGGTTATGGCATCCAAATTGGTGAACGGCTCATCCATCAGAAGGAGCACTGGTTGAGCTGCTAACGCCCTAGCTATGGCGACCCTCTGCTTCATCCCGCCACTCAACTCCCTTGGGTAGTAGTTCTCAAAGGCCCCTAAACCAACCAGTTCAAGGTACCTCCTAGCTAGCTTAATCCTCTCATCCTTACTGAGTCTCTTGTGAAGTAACGCTACTTCGACATTTTCCAGGGCTGTTAGCCAGGGGAAGAGGGCGAAGTCCTGAAATATCATGGATATTTTAGGTGTTGGACCCCTAACCTCCTCACCCATTAAAAGCACCTTACCACTATCCGGCTTCCTTAATCCAACTATTATCCTTAACAACGTGGTTTTGCCGGTGCCAGTAGGCGCCACTATTGATACGTACTGCTTCTCATAAACGGTAAACGAGACATTCCTAAGAACGTGTAGAGGCCCCCTCTCTGTCCTGTAGCTGAAGGAAATATCCACTACTTCCAGGACAGGGGGTAGTGGGATGATCCCACCAAGCCGTGATAATTGTAAGGGTTTATAAGTGTTTCCCAGCTGGTGCCACTACCTCCATCCTGAGGAATATAGCATTATTCACTTACTGACTGTTTCGAGTTGTGGGATGAGCCATACCCTACTAAAAGTTTGATTAGGTTATGGGTATGACCCCTCCCTGCCTTGAAGAGTAGGGTTTACCCAGGGGTTATTAAGGTGCTGATTAGGGTTGGGTTTAATAGATGCTTCACTCCATATCCCCACGTAGTGGGGCAACCCCGCCCTAAAGGGAGAGAGGCTTGCCATCCTTGTCGACTTGTTGCGTTTTACGATCGACAACACCTAAGGGGGATTATGTGCTGTTTTTAGGCTTTTAGGCTTTAGTTCTGTAGGGTTAAGTTACCTTTAATATTAGCCTACATGCATTGGGTATTAATAATGTGGAGGTGGGTGACCGCCATGAGGTTAAGGGACGTGGTTAATTTAATGCTACTGGTGCTTATGTCACCACTGGTTGGTAGTGATGAGGCCGTTAGGCTCATTGGCGATGACGTCGAATTGACTAAGGCTGGTAAACTCCTACTAACCATGGCTAGGCATTATGAGCAGAGTGGCATAAGCTACGACGCTTACTTCGAATTCCTGGCCCAGAGGTTCAACAACATTATTGAGGATTGGAGGAGGATGAGTAGTGAGGTTAATTTAAGCATACTGGTTCTCGTAATGGCCTTGGTCATGGTTGAGGCGTTGATGGTAATGTTAATAGGCATCGGCATTGCCGGGTTGCTCCTACTGTTAATGCCGCTGCTCCTAATCCCCATTATCCACCTTAATCAGCCTAAGATTTACGAGTACGATTACCTTAAGCCCACGGTAATTGGCCTTGCGTCAGCATTAGTAGTGTATGTGATTACTCATAATGCCTCATATTCATTAGTAGCCTTCTCGCTGGGTTTCTCCACGCTATACTTACCCCAGTTTCTAGGCTTCCTAAGGCTTATGATTAACCTGGAGGGTAGGATAACGGAGCCTATACTTGAGTTAACCTGGAACCCTAACCCAAGGGTGATAGTGGGTTCATCTACAATTGAGCGGGAGTTCTCCAGGGTAAGGGACCTAGCCTATAGTGTCGGTGCACCTTACTTCGTGACCAGGGCGGCTAGGATAGTCGACTCCGTTGTATTTCAACTAAAGGCCATGTTCAGGGATGACGTAATTTACGGAGTCCTAATACCAATCAGTTACATTGCCCTAGTGGAATTCGTGGAGTTCGTCAATGGTGTGCTCTCAGGTTCCCTAAATGCCGTCACGGTCAGGGCACCGTTTAGCTACCACGTACCAACACTGGCCTTATTAATATCGGCCGTATCCACATCGATATTGAGCGGTAAGGTTATTCATAGCATTGGCCTAGGCTTATCAATAATGTTCATGTTCATAATACCGACACTACCCATTATACTGCACTAACGTTATCTTGTCATCTTCTCTCTCCTTCCCTAGTTGTTGGCCTTGGGATTATTGGGTATGGCAAGTATTCGATGCCTGGCCTGTTTGCGCGTGCCTGTGGGTAAAGAACCATTAGTTCGTAAACCTCTGGCGGTATATTTGTGGATACGCTTAATCCCATTTCCCTAAGCTGCTCCACGGTGATTGGGTAATCGTGGGTGTAGTACCCACCCACGAGTTTATCTGCAATTCGCCTAGCCTTATCCTCCCCCACCTTATCCCTAATTAACTCAATCATCAATTCCTTAACCTGGTTCAACGCTTTCTCGGCCATGTCAGCGAGTATTAACGTTTGGTCATCAACCTTATCCCTTCCCTTCAACTCCACAGCCTTGAGTATCGATGGGGCTGGCAGATACATGCCCCCCAGGGCCCCCTAACTGCGGATCCAACGGTCCAAGTGTCGCATTGGGATCCATTAGTATCTCATCAGCAGCCAAGGCTATTAACGTACCACCACTCATGGCGTAATGCGGCACTACAACAACCTTCTTAGCAGGGTGTGCCTTAAGTGCCCTGGCTATCTGGGATGCGGCAAGCACGAGACCTCCCGGCGTATGCAATATCATCATTATCGGCACGTTTGGAGGTGTTGCCCTAATTGCCCTTATCACAGCCTCCGAATCCTCTATATCAATGTATCGATAAACCGACACACCTAAAAAGCCTATCTTCTCCTGCCTATGTATCATCGTTATAACCCTATAGCCATACTTACGCTCCATCAAGGCAATTAAACGAAGCCTAGCATGCTGCAGTGACCTCATTGAGAACCACGGCGAGATTATAGCTATGAAAAGTAGAAACCAAAACAAGTACCCAAGTACATCCGCATATATGTCAAGTGGCACATGCATCCAACACTCCACCGCGCTGTCAGATGCTTTTAAAGATTCCTTAATCTGCTGAATAAACTACACCATAATTATTGTGTACCTTTGGATTCACCCATATATGCCGCTACAAGGTAAAACCCCTTACCACGTGTTCATAACCATTCTGCCAAAGTTACCATGCGCCTATTACCTGTTGCCTAAGGGTATTTGTAGTTTAGTTCCACCCTTACTCTTATCTAACCACTAATTGTGTTGATGGCGACTACGCGGATGCCCTCATTTATTTTCCAGAGGTCTATGCCATTAACTTTGAGTCTTGCCTTAGCTAGGGACTTCCTTGATGCATATGTTGGCTTTCCCATTATTGATGGATCCATGATGTGGTCTAACCCAGCTGGGTCATAGGCAGGAAACTAACCCTGATCGGCCTTACTCCTGTTGAGATCAACCAGGAAACAATACATTTATATTTAACCCAGATAAACCGAATAATTAATGAATCTAGTCAGCCTAATTCTAATAATAGTAGCAGTGGTTGCCGTAGTGGTGATTATTCTACTGGTGGCTAGAGGGGGCAGGAGGGGTGGGGTGAAGCCAACCAAGGGTGGTTCCGTTAATTTAAGCAATATAAACATACAGCAGGGCACCGGGAGTGGTGGTATGGCGGCTAACCCACAGGTGAATAAGTCAACCATAGATTCACTTAGGGAGGAATTAATCAGTAGGATTGAGAATCTAACCATAATAGTTAGTGAGATTAATAAAAGGATAAGTGAATCAGTTGCCCCACAGGCAGTTGTTCAGGAGACTCCGGTTATGATGATTAGCTACGCCCCATCAAGTTTAACCGAGGTTAGGGATATGATTAACGTGAATGCGGTAGCCCTAATCGATGCCTCAAGTATGAACGTTACTGAGGGTAGTGGTGAATACGACTTCGAGTCCTTAAGGGATTACATATCCATGGTTATTAGGGATAGCTTAGGCTTGTTGAGTATTGTTAAGGGTAATGATAACGTATACGTAATGCCCATTAACAAGGGTACCTTATGTGCGTTGGTGTCCAGTAGGCCATTATCAATGGTTGAGGTTAATGTGGCTAGAAGCCTCATCAGCAACTACCTTTCCTCAAAATGACACCTGTTCAACTCCTCAAGTAGGTTGCGCTCATAAATCTCGCCCCTTGGCCTCCTCTCCCTGAAAACCTGCGCCTCATAAACATAAACCCTGGTACCCTCCTCAGCCCAACACTCTGGGCTTAGGTAAGCCTTCTCACAGGCCTCATCCAGATACATTACCGTGTCCCAGCAGTACTCAACAGGCACCTGGGGTAGGAGTAAGCCACTGTACATCCCCCTCTCTATGACCAGGCCGTGAACGCCGACCTTAACCATGTTAACCAGCTCCCTGGGTGAGCTAAACCTAGCCTCCTCAAGTGGGCTAAGCACACTAACCTCAAACAACACCGAGTCGAGCTCGCTAGGGTCAAGCGGCGCAAACCTGGGGTCATCGAAGGCTGCAGCCAGGGCGCTGTTTATGGTGGCCCTAGCCGTGTTTACGTTACCCCTCGGGAAGCCTATGCAACCCCTCAGCTCGGTAGTTCCATTCTCCTTAACAGTCTCTATGGTTGTGAAGACGCCGTAGTTATCCTTAAGCAGTCTGCTGGGTGTATCCTCAGGGGGCTTTAGTACGCGCCTACTCTTTATGAACTCCTCAACAGCCCTCCTAGCCAGCTTAACCAGGTAAGCCCCCTCCTCAAGGTTATAGGGTTTAAACATCACTTAACGCTCTAACACCCTTAAATATCCCTTACGCTAGGCTGCACGGTGGCATAGCCACACAGCTTTTACGCCCAGTGTACCTAAGGGCCTCAGTGTGATGAATATGGAACCACGCTGATTTATGAGGAGGGAGACCGCGACTGACAGCGAAACCTTTATAAATCAATTATTGGTAACCAATAAAATATGAATAGTAGAAGTGCAGGTGAGGGGTTAAGGCACGTGCACTACCTAATCTTCCTAAGCTTCGCCCTAGGCTTCCTAATATGGGGTTTCGTCTCAACCAGCGGTATAATGACCATAAATTACTTTAAGGACTACATACCTCCATGGCTACTCCCCCTATCAGTGGTAATAGGCTACGTATTCGTGGTACTTGGCGACTTCACGATGGGTGTGCTCACTGATAGGTTAGGTAGGAAGGGGATATTCGTGTACACCATGAGCATGTACACCGTTGGGCTGCTGGGCATGGCGGCTTCACTCTATGTTAAGCAGCTGGTTAACCCCATGGTTGCCTTCACCGTATTCATGGTTTCATACGCACTGGCGGAGTTCGGTGTTGGGGGTGAGGAGCCACCTGCACTGGCAGCCATAACTGAGCTTATGCCGAGTGGCGGTAGGGGTATGATGCTTGTGTTAACACCCAACTTCGATAATGTGGGTGCAGCATTAGCGGCAGCCATACTATACGTGTCACTGCTGCTCACAGGCCAGGCCAGTGTACCATCAATATACACCATGATTGGTTCAGCACTCGTGGTGGTTTTCATAGCACTCATCGTTAGGCTCAGCATACCTGAATCGGTTAAATGGCTTGAAGCCAGGGGTAAGGTTAATGAGGCCATTGAGGTGGCTAGGCGTGAGGGACTTGAGTACGTGTTAAGCAAGGGTGGCTCAAACATCCAATTAAAGGCCCCACCGGCCTGGTTCAGGGCTCTCTTCCTATCCATAATAGGTTTAGTTCAAATCACCACGTATGGGTTGATGGCATACACCATAATTTACCTGCCATCATTACCCTTCAGCGGTAACCCTGGGCTTCAGTCGCTGGTTGTGTTATTGGCAAACCTGGGCGCATCAATAGCCGGTTTAATAGGCTTTTGGGTTGATGCCGTAGGCAGGAGACCCCTCACATTACTGTCATACGTGGGTGGATTATTAACCATGGTACCGATTTTCCTAATATACGCAGCCATAAACACACCATTGCGGTCATCACTACCGGTATTCTACGTCCTACTCTTCCTAAACATGGCCTTCAGCGAGTTTGGTTGGGCAGTTAGGACGCTGCTTGAGCCTGAGTTATTCCCGACAAGGACTAGGGGGACGTGGATAGGGATGATTAGGTTAATAGCTTGGGGCGTCTACATAGTACTGACGTACTACCTCCTCAGCGCATTAAACACCTACCAGTACCTACTGGTCAACCTGATACTGTACGCAATCGGTGCCTTAGCGTCCATAGCCTGGTACATATGGGGTGTTGAGACTAGGGGTGTACCGGTGAGCATCTTGGATGAGACCATGGGTTGATCTTAGCATTCACGGCTATTTAGATGCCTTTAAGGAATTGGTTCATTACTTTCAATCGTGATTAACATTAGCATTGCATGGTGTGAACATAGTTTGACCGGAAAGTATTTTTAAGTGCTAAGACGTGGGTTGATGAGCCATGACGATGCTCATTAAGGTGGATCCCATTAAGCCCGATGAGTCTGAGATTAAGAAGGCAGCTGAGGTTATATTGAGAGGTGGCTTGGTCGCCTTCCCCACTGAGACTGTTTATGGCCTTGGCGCATCGACGTATAATGATGACGCCATTAGGAGGATCTACGTGGTTAAGAATAGGCCCATGGATAACCCAAGCATAGTTCACGTATCAACCTTCGACCAGCTTCACGAGGTGGCCCAGGAAGTTCCTGAGGATCTTGAGGAGAGGCTTAGGGTGGCTTGGCCCGGCCCATTAACAGTGATACTCAGGAAGAGTGCAAGGATTAGCCCAGTAGCCTCCTGCGGGTTGGATACGATTGCCGTTAGGATGCCAGCCCACCCAGTGGCCTTAATGCTGATAAGGCTGAGCACCCCCATATCAGCGCCGAGCGCCAACCTATCCGGTAGGCCAAGCCCAACCAGGGCTGAGCACGTTATTAAGGACCTTTGGGGTAAGGTTGACGTTATCATTGATGGAGGTGAAACCTTCTTCGGCGTTGAGTCAACTATAATAGATTACACCAAGAGACCACCAGTACTTTATAGACCAGGCCCCTTCACACTGGAGGAGTTGAGGAGGCTGTTCGGCGATATTAGGATCCCCGAGCAGGCCCTTGGGCTTGGCGAGTTTAAGGAAGCCCTAGCCCCTGGAATGAAGTATAGGCACTACGCCCCGAATAAACCATTGACTGTGGTTGAGTGCGGTGACTTGGATAACCTAGTTAAGTTAACAATGGATCTAGCCATGGATGAGGCTAAGAGGGGTAGGAGAGTTGTGGTGTTGTGCAGTAGTGAAACCTGCGGCAAATACAGGAGCTTAGGTCTCAGGGTCATTGAGGTTGGGTCGAGGGTTAACCTGTACACGGTGGCTAAGAACCTATTCCATTCATTAAGGTTGATTGACGAAATCGATGCAGACGTGGCCATTGCCGAGGGTTACCCTGAGGTTGGGATTGGCCTAGCCGTAATGAATAGGTTGAGGAAGGCCTCGGGCCACAACATGGTTAGGTGCGTTGATTAGTCATTTGGCTAAAGCATTTAAACACCAAACCTAAGCGGTGTCTAATGAACACGGACGCATTGATAACGTACGTGGCCATAGCTATCATAGTTGCAGCTGCGGTATTCTCAATATTTGTACATGCCTTTAAGCCAAGTAAGGGTGTGGAGTTTACACCAACCTATGTAGTGCTCAACCATCATATAGGGGACATGGTAACTATGGCGTCTACACTGGGTCTACAGTACGGTAACTCAACAGCCCCAATCTGGGTCATCTACTTTATTAACCCCTATGATGATGCTAACTACACGTTAAGCAACGTATTTAACTCAACAATAATGGGCATGATTAATGGGGGTGAGGTTAACCTAGTCATGATACCCAACACGGTTACTTATAATAGTGCCAGTGGTGCTGTTACCCAGAGGTTCCTACCCCTGTACATATGCGCCTACAGCATTAACAAGACCGCTTCCCTCGAATTCCTCAAGTGGTTCAGCATGAAGGTTCATGAGAACGCCACGCTAGCCCTAAACATTAGCCTAAGTGACATGCTTAGCGAGTTATCGAGCCTAGGAATCGGTGACGTTAACTACACGGCCTGCGCCGTTAAGTTCAACTCAACCCTAGGCAACTACTACTCATTCATGGTCAGCGTGCTTTCGTGGGCTTACGGCCTACAGTCCCCAAGCGGCTACATACTACCCAACGACCTGGTTATAGTTGGGATTAACAGGGCTAGTGGAATAGCCGTGGTTGACGAGAACATAGCCGGCTACACACCACCGTTAGGCTTAATGATGAGTAATTTAATTACACAGAGGCCCTTCTACGGCTGATGGTTAATGAACACTGAGGAGCTATTCAACTTAACGGCGACGTACCTCTCAGTCCTGAGGGTTGAGCACGTTATTATGGTTAAGTTAATCATGGAGGTGGCTGGGGGTAGAATTAACTGTAGCAGGCTAATTAGGGTGTTAGGTAGCCACATTGAGAAGGAGAATGATGTATTAACGAAACACGGCTTAACATTAAGCTCAATAAAGCAGTTAAGGAGCCTGTACGAGGAGTGCTATGAGGCATGTATCGAGGGTAAGTTAACCAACAGGGAGTTAAGCAGCCTTTTAACAACTATCAAGAGCCATGATGATGAGTTAAGGTCCCTTATGGATGAGTTAGTTAACAGGTACTTTAGTGAAGTGGCCAATGAGATTTTAACTGAGGCTTAAAATAAAGGGAAACAGATTAATACTAATGCCCAGCGACCTTGACTGTTGAGGTATGGTTAATCTGCGTGACAGGGTTAAGGAATTAATGAGTAGGCTTGAGGCTGATTACAGGTCTAGGACCCGTAAATCCCTTGAATTCTTCAATAGGGCAGCTGCGCTACTCCCAGGCGGCACCACGTATCAGATAAGGTTCTTCAAGCCATACCCAATATACGTGACTAGGGCTAAGGGGGTTAACGTATGGGATGTTGATGGTAATCAGTATGTGGATTACTGGATGGGCCATGGGGCACACATAATGGGGCACTCACCCGACTTCGTGGTTAAGGCTGTTAACGAGGCAGCTCTCAATGGCACGCATTTAGGCTACCCAAACACCCTTGAGGTTGAGTACGCCGAGTTATTAACCAAAGTGATACCAAACGCTGAGATGGTTAGGTTCTCCAACAGCGGCACCGAGGCTAACATGTACGCCGTTAGGCTGGCTAGGGCCTACACAGGGCGCAAGTACATAGTTAAGGTTGAGGGTGGCTGGCATGGGGGTTATGACGCGCTTCACGTGGGTGTCAACCCACCCTTCGAGGGTCCCGAGAGCCTTGGCCTACCTGAGGAGTACATTAAGTACACGCTGGTTGTGCCCTACAACGACCTAAACGCCCTGGAGAGGGCATTAAGCAGCCACGATGTTGCGGCAGTGATAATTGAGCCCGTCCCGGGTTCAGGGGGCTGTATCGAACCCCAACCCAACTACCTGAGGGGGGTTAGGGAATTGACCATGAGGTATGGTTCCCTCCTAATATTCGACGAGGTTATTACGGGGTTCAGGCTAGCCCTTGGTGGTGGGCAGGAGTACTTCAACGTTAAAGCCGACATAGTGACCCTAGGCAAGATAATCGGTGGTGGATACCCAGGGGCGGGGGCTATTGCATCCACCTCGGAGATCATGGAGTTGCTTAACCAGGTTAAGAGGCCTAACGCAAGGGCTAGGAGTTTCCACGGTGGTACATTCACAGGTAACGTGATTACATTAACGGCCGGCTACACGATGATAAATTACCTGAGGCGAAACAGGAGCATCTATGACCAGTTCAACGAGCTTTGGGATTGGACCCGCAGGAGGATTAATGAGGTTTGCGAGGGCCACGATAGGTTATGCTGGGCCACCGGGGTAGGCAGCATGATTGGGATCCACTTCACCACGAGTAAGCCCATCAATGTTAGGGAGGCCTACCAGTTGAGGATTGATGAGTCGCTCTATGACCTAATGCACCTCTACATGAGGGTCAACGGCATACTGTACATGACTGAACACATGCCGCATCTACTACCATCAATAATACACGGTAGGGAGCACGCCCAAGCCCTAGTGGATGCATTAGACAACATGCTCAGCATGATAACTCATGGTTAATGTAAATCACTAAGCTATAGCAGTTTTTCAATTTAATTTACTCAGCTAGAAACAAATAAAAACCCTAGAACTGAATTAGGTATAATGAAGAGTTGGCCATTGATAGCACTAGTGCTCGCGGTTGGGCTTACCGGCACGGTGGTTGCTATGGATATGCACGGGGTCTTAGTGTACATAAGCTACCACCTAGTATTACCCCCACCCCCAAGTTACGTGGCAATACCGGTATACGTTAACCTAGGCAACCTAACCCCAGGTATGGCTGGCAGCATCAGCGCCACTGCCCATCTTTACGTCAACTCCACAGGCTACTTCAAGGTAGAGCTGCACGATGACGGCCTTGATGATGTCTTCAGCAACCTAACAGTGGTCCTTGATATAGGGGGTCGGTCAGTGACCTTGAACCTTAAGAGGGATGAGGCAACGGTTAACCTAGCTCCAGGTAACTACACGGTGACGGTAACAATCTACTACGTGGTTAATGACAATCCGCATGGGCCACCATATGTAGTTAACAAACCATTAATAACGGTAACACCCATTAAAGAGAGTGAGGGGTCACCCAGTAACCAAACGGAAACGGAAAGTGAATGAGCTTAAGTGGATAGCTGGTTTAATCTTAAAGCTAAACCAACACCGTTACAGCCTTAAAAAGTCGTATACTCTATTTTTGCCTACTTTAAGCTCTATAAGTAGGTTAAAAGCGTCGAGTGTTAGTGAGGCGTGTGGCTAGGGTGAAGGATGTTGTTGAGGAGGCGCTTAGGCTAGTTAAGCCAAGTCAAGAGGAGGTTAATGCCGTCAATGAGGTTGCTAAGGCTATTACCGAGATGCTTAGTGGTGAGGTTAGGTCCCTTGGACTTGAGGGTGAGGTTACCCTACAGGGTTCAATTGCCCATAACACATGGCTACCTGGGGATAGGGACATAGACGTCTTCATAATACTTCCACGTAATGAAAGGTACATTGACATGGTTAAGTCAGGTGAGTTGATCAGAGAGCTGGCTAATGCACTCTCTAGGAGGGGGATTAACTGGGTTATGAACTACGCCCAGCACCCATATTTAACATTGGCGTATAATGGGTTTAACGTTGATGTGGTGCCGTGCATAAGGATGAGCATGGGTGAGAAGCCCATCACGGCTGCTGATAGATCACCACTCCATACGCTTTACCTTAGGGATAGGTTAAGGGGGCTTGAGGATGATGTTAGGCTACTTAAGCTCATGATGAAGAGGATAGGTGTATATGGGGCTGAGGTTAAGGTACAGGGCTTCAGCGGCTACTTGGCGGAGTTACTTACAATAGCCTACGGGGGCTTCCTGAACGTGGTTAAGGCCGCCTCAGGTTGGGTACCATTCAGGGTTAGGATTAGCTTAACGGCGCATGGTGGCGTTAGGTTTAACGCACCGTTGGTGGTCATTGACCCAATCGACCCCAATAGAAACGTTGCCGCGGCTGTTTCACTGGACTCAATGGCCACCTTCATAGCCGCGTCAAGGCGGCTACTCAAGTACCCAAGCATGGTGTTCTTCAGGGATGTAGCTCCAGTACCTAGGCCAAGTGTCACAGCACCAACGCTAGTCATTTATGGGGATTACCCTAGGGGTTACGTTGAAGATATTGTGTGGGGTCAATTAAGGAGCATTGCATCGTCAATTTGGAACATTGTTAAAAGGGATGGGTTCAAGCCAGTGGACATAGGCCTATACACACCCCAGGACAGGTACGTAGTGATCATGATTACGGTTGAGGAAGCTGAGTTACCACCCCTAGAGGAGCACGTGGGCCCACCCGTCTGGACTGAGGAATCAGATGTGTTCATCAGCAAGTACATTGATTCAGGTGACGTAATAGGCCCCTTCATTAGGGGTGGGAGGTGGGTTGTCATTAGAGCTAGGAGGGTTAGGTCCATTAAGGACTCGGTGCTCAGGGGGCTTAAGGCTGTTGGGAGTGGCGTGGTAAGGGATTCGCTATTGAGGGGTGAGGTTAAGTTGATAAGCAGTGTAGCCCAAGTAAGTGAACTACCCCCGGAGATTAGGGATTCGGCGTTGGTATTCATGAGTAAGAGACCCAGCTGGTTAACAAAACCTGAACCTGGCTAGCGGGTTAACTTAATTAAAGTTTAAACCGAGACCCACACGGATGGCTAAGGTTTACCTAGGGCCAGCTGGGGTACCACTGGGGCTTAAGGGTAAGAGGGGTGCTGGCACGCTGGATGGGATAAGGTATGTTAAGGACGTTGGTTTAAACGCGATGGAGGTTGAGTTCGTGCAGGGGGTTAGGATGAGTAGGGATGCCGCTAAGGAGGCTGGTGAACTGGCTAGGGAGCTTGGGGTTAGGTTATCCATACATGCACCGTACTTCATAAACCTATGCAGCGAGGAGTCCGAGAAGGTTGAGGCCAGTTTAAGGAGACTTCAGGAGTCGTTAGATAGGGGTGAGGCCATGGGGGCTACTGTGGTGGTCTTTCACCCAGCATACTACGGTAAGATGGGGCCTGAGGGCTGCTATAACTCGGTTAAGGACAATGTGCTCAAGTTAATTGACTGGATGAGGGAGAATGGGGTTAGTCACGTGAAGCTCGGGTTAGAGGTTATGGCTAGGAGGAGTCAGTTCGGGAGTCTTGAGGAAACGTTTAGGCTGGTTAAGGAGGTTAACAACCCGCAGGTCGTGGCTGTAGTGGACTGGGGCCACGTCTACGCTAGGAATGGTGGATCAATAAACTACAGGGAGGTTTTGGACATGTGGGGGAGCTACTTCGGAAATCAAGCCATGCACACCCACTTCACCTGCGTGAGGTATAGAAATGGCGAGTGGGTTGATGAACACGAGCCCATAGACACCAATAACCCACCCTTCGAGCCACTCGCCAAGGAATTAGCCGATGAGGACATTGAGATAACCATAATCAACGAGTCACCGCTCCTCGAACAGGACGCATTAAAGATGAGGGAGATCCTACTTAGGTACGGCAATGTACTTGCCTAGGTAACCTTAACTAAGTTAATTAACCTACGGTTGAGTTTAAACAGTAATGTATATATGATGGCCGATGCGGCCGCCGGCAGTGACAAAACTTGCCACAGCGCCAATGGGTCATTTAACATGAATTGCATGGCCTCGCTGGATAAGACTGAACCCATGGTCCTGCCTATGCTTGTGGCTAGGCCAAAAATACCCATGTACTGCCCCCTCTTATCCTCCTCGGCCATGCTCATGGCCAAGGCTTGCACTATCGGCGACACTATGATTTCACCCACGGTGACTAGGGCTATGTCTAGCAATGCCTCATATATGTTCTCCACAAGGGAGACTAGGCTATACGACACGTAGTATATTAAAGAGCCGTAGATGAGCCAAACCCTCACATCCCTGCTTGACAGGAATCTACCGACCCTATCCTGAAGGGCGACAACCATGAACCCATTGAGCGCGTATACTAAGCCTATGTTGGAAATTGCGATGTGCTTGACTACATTGTAGTAGGTTGTTAGGGCGAAGCCCATTAAACCCATTGTGGAGAAGAGCATTATTGTGGGTACCAGGAATAGGCCGAAATCGACGTTAACTCTAATCAGCCTGAAGGACATCACCCTCCTCTCTAGTCCTCTCAACGTGAGTATTATTGGTGTTGCGGATAACGCGATTAAGGCCGTTATTAGGAATACGTAACCGTAGCCGAGGTAATACATCACGTAGCCACTTATCAACGGGCCCAGTGCCCAACCGGCATTAGCACCAACCCTTATCCTCGAATATGCCCTGATCAGGTTAACCACGCCTCTCTCCAGGTCACCAACTATTGTTGAACTTGCCACTGCGAACATGCCGTTGAACATGGATTGGGTTAGTAGGAGTAGCATAACGACTACGTTCAATTTAATAAGTAGGTACGTTAATATTAACGATACCCCAGCTCCAACGTTACCTATAATCATGAGTTTAACCCTACCCATCAAGTCGGTTAACAAGCCACCCACTACCTGGGATATGAAGCTGACAGCCATCTGAGTGCTGTAGTATATCCCTATTAACCAAAAGGGTAAGCCTAATTTATAGAGTATGAAACCCACGTAGGGCCAAATGAGCGAGAACCCAAGGGCCCTTAATCCATTAAGCACAGCAATTCTGTTAATCTCAGAGCCCACTCTAAATATCAACACTATCACTGTTTAAAAGATTTCCAATGCATCCGCAGTAACCTGCACTTCATAATCTACCCTAGATTCCCACTGATTAGCATTAGTATGCGTAGGATTAAGGGCCTTGGTTTAGGATTCAGGATTACGTATGATGTGTTTTACAAAGCTGGGACCCCAGAGGGTATTGTATTCAATAATAAGGCCAATTAATGCAGCCCCAATATTGAGGGAAATGGGTAAAGATTTAAAGGCTTATGAGGCATCTTAATTAATGATAATCGGTTTAACCGTTGAGGAGAAGGGTGGTGTATCAGCTGCCATTAACCTAATGCCCATAACGTTGATAACTGGGGCTCCTGGTTCAGGTAAGTCGAGGTTAATTAACATTATTTGGAACACGTTATCCAACATGGGCGCCAGTGTTAAGTCTAGGGTTAACTGGCTTGGTAAGGTCACCATTATGCTTAGGGTCACCATTGATAGTGACCTTAGCAGTAGGGTTGCTGCACTTGGTTTGAAGGAGGGTGAGAACCAGGTTGAGTATGTGATTGAGCATGATGGAAGGACGCTTAGGCAGGTTGTTAAAACAGGGGGAAACACACTGCTTGTCCTTGAGGCACGTGACTCAAAATCCATGATCACGCACCCCATAGAAATCCCCGTAATAGATGCATGGAGCCTAGTTGGTGATGATATATTAAAGGTGCCTGAACAGGAGGCATCAGTGTTAATAAGCGGTAATGAGGAGGTCCTGGAGTCGTTAAGGGCCTTAATGAACCTGGTTAGAGGTGAGTTGGTTAACCGTAGGGTGCACCTAATAGGCCCCTACTTCGAGTATGAGGGTAGTGAGAGGTCCCTAGACCACGTGGAGTGGATTGGGCGAAATGGGGAGGGGGTTATTAAGGCCCTGGCTGAATTGTACATGAACCCGAAGTTCGATGGGGAAATTGGGCTACTTAGAAGGGCACTGGCTAAGCTTGGGTACAAGTCTCTTAGGGTTGGTTTATTCAACGGCAGCTTAACAATAGGGTTTAAGGATAGTAAGGGTAACTTCAGGGTTGGCGGCCCACTACCCTGCCACCTCAGGACAATCTTAGCCGTGGCGACGCAAGTCATGCTGATGAGGAGGGGTGATGTACTGCTTGTGGATAACCTGGACTACTGCATGAATGGTGATACTTGGGATGTCCTACTGGGCCTATTAGCTGAGTTAACGAGGGATAAGTTCATAATAGCCGAGGTGCATAACTACGACCTGGTTAAGAGGATAAACCTAAGCAGTGCGGTTTACTCCGTGGTTTCCATTTAGTGCCGTTAAGTTTTCAAGCGTCTTTACTCACGGCATTAGCTAGGACTATGTAATTAACCCTACGCCCAACCCAAACCTCATCACTCAACTTAACCGCCATGTGGTTAGCAACCTCATGTTCCAACTCCCCCTTAACGAATAGGTGGTAAAACCTGTACACAGGCTCCTTAAGGCGCCATGCCCATTTAATGCGCCTATCGCAACCACCCCCATTACCACAGCCCCACACAGTGGCCACGAACAAGCCACCACCCCTAAGAACCCTAACGGCCTCCAGGTACGCCGCCTCCCTATCCGGCTTACTTAAATGGTGAAGTACAGCTATCGCCAGATATAGGCCTACTGATGATGACCTCAGTGGCAGTAGCCTAATGTCGCAGTTAACAACGTCAATGATGCCGCCTAGTTCACCCTGGACGCCCTTAACCATGTTGTAGGATACGTCACACGCCACGTACAGCCGGTATCTTAGTGCTGAAACGGCGTAGCGGATGTTTGCCCCATTGCCGCATCCGGCATCCAGTATTGTGTCATACACTCTGTTGGGTAATCTATCAAACACCCACGTCCAGGGCTTCCCCCTAGACTCCCTGAAAACCTCAGCTATCCTCTCGTAAGCCTCCTTTACCTCCCTCACTAAGCCACCTGAACTCATCCAGGTTAATAACCCTGCCATACTTTAAAACGTTAATCACGTTCATTAATATTAAGCCGGCTACTATGTGCTTACACACCTTACCGTTAATCATATTCCTCTCGCAGGTGCATTTAGCGCCGTATTTGCCAACAGTGGTGTAGTAGTACTCATTCCTCCTACTGTCCGACGAGAACCTAAGCCTAACACCAACAACCCCCTTCCCATCATCGAATATCCTTATTATCTCAGCCCTAGTGGGCCTATTAGCCTCATCCTCAAGTTGGAACTCCCTAGCCTTAACGTTGTCGGATAGCCAATAGTAAATGTCTATAACCCAGTTTAGGCTTACGTTTAATTTATTGGATAACTGCATTAGGAAGCTCCTCATCTTCTCAGCGTACTCCTCGTTTGTGCTCAGCTCCACCACACGTCATCTACCTTGGGGGGAGTTATTAATACTTTTAGCGCTCTCCCTCACGGCCATTGCCTTAACCGAGTACATGAGGTACTTCTTATACATAACCCTGGCCAATGCCTTTTCAACAGATTCACTCGAAACATTACTGTCTACTTCCCTTAACGCATCATCAACGTTAACGATGACGTATATCCCGCATTTACTGCACCCAACCATTAATTCATCACCACCGCTAATCATGGTTAACCTGGTTCCGCAGTAGGGGCACCTATACCTAAGGGTTGCCACGCCCTGTACTGAATGTCTCTTTTAAAAGACTTATATGTAAAATGACCAGGTTTACCTCAGGTTAAGTCCATAATGCCTACAGCGCTCATTCACCGTTAACGGCATCATCACGATATTACCCAACTATGTATTATTGAGGACACCCTCCAGGCAATCTTCAATACTGCAGGGCATTGCATTCACGTTAACAAGCCTAGGTAAGTAGAACATTGCCTTGGATGAGGGGGTTGCCGTGCTCCTAATGCCTAACCCATTGAATATTGGGGATACCATTGGGCATGTGTCTGTGATTAAAATTACGTTAGCCTCCCTAAGCTTACTAACCAGTTCAGGGTTCATCATGCCTCTAACGAACCTTGACGTTGATATGACCAGTGGCTTCCTAAGCCTCCTAAAGCCATGTTTCTCAAGGACGCGCACCACTGTCATTATCTCCTCTAGGCTTGCGTGGGGGCAGCCCATGAAGAGTGCATCATAGTCCCCTGGTTGCTCATACCTCAACTCGGGCTCATCCACGGTTAATTTATCGGGTTTATCCATCATGGCTGCGTACCTGCTCCAGTTAGGATTAATCCCCTTGATAATGGCCAGTGGGGTTGGGGAGTAGGTTGCGTAGCTGGCTAGGAATGACTTAAGTAATTGCCTATCCCAGCCATCGTAATCCACCAGTGGTACCTCGCCCTTTAGCTTACCTGCAATTACCCTGCCCAGTAAACCGGCCTTAACCGGGTTTAACCTAGCATTAACCTTAACAATAACCCTAGGGACTCTGTTCTCCTCAACGTAAAGCCCGAACCTAGGCACCTTACCGGCTATGGCAACGATTATGGTGAACGGCCCCGGTAGCTTCTCAGTGTAGGCATCGTTAACGGAGTTTATGTAGGCTACGGCATTTGACTCACCCCAGGCGTGTATTGAACCCGGCTGAGGCCTAATGAACTCGTAGGGTGCGCAGGTTAGCCACAGGCTTGCCCCCATCTTCGCCAGGTAATCCACCACCTCCATCTGCTTCCTCATGAAGTGCTCACTGATGGGTAAGTTAAGGTTACCGTACTCAACCCCAGCCGGGTTAACCGTCGTGAAGACCCTGAACCTGGCTCCACTGCTTGAAATATCCCTAAGGTACTCCAGCCCAGCCTCACCTATGGTTAAGTAGCTGACGCCGCTCACGTGGACGGTATCCACGTCCAGTAGCCTATCGGCCTTAACAGCATCACCAACCTTAATGATGGTTTCAAGGGCCTTGGCCAAGTAACCCCCCTCCCTGAGAATCCTCTCCTCCTCCCTACCAATGAACACGTTACTAACCAGCCCAGGCACATTTAAAATAGTTACCCAGGCGTTACATCACTTTAGAATGCGCCGCCCTAGGCTGAAAGCGTTGATAACATTCCCTCAATCTCATTAATAAGCAGTCGTATGTCGTTCTCAGCCGCCTCGTCACTCCTATAGGGGCTTAAAACCACCTCCCTATCCGGGCCGTTGTACTGGTACTGGTGGAGTAGTATCGCTATGCTTGCCATGTAGTTAACCTTATCACTAATCATCATGGCGACTTCCTTTAAATGGTTAGTCGGCATAATGGCTATTACCCATTCCGACCTCTTAACCCTCCTACCACCCCTAATCTTAACCACACCACTATACATCTTCTCCAGTTCGCCCATCTTATCCACCGCCAGAGCCGCCACAAGAGCCTTACAGGCCTGGAAAACCTTGCCAGCTGCATTCCTGGTGAGGCCCTGCTCCAGGAACTTCCTAGCCAACTCAGCCTCAACCCTAGCCTCCTCAAGCCTAACCTTCTTATACGCCATGGGATTAAGCCAAGGCTTCGGCAACTCCTGCACAACCCATAGGTCCATAGCAATATATAAAGCTTTAAGCAGGCTACTGGAGTACGCTGGGTATCATTAATTAGTCAATTCCTGGCACATGGCTGGTCACTTAGGTTGTGCAGTGGCCAGTTACTGCATCATTAACCATCGGCCTACATTTATAAATGGGTGGAGTCTGGCTTAAAGCTGGTGGTTACTATCTGGGTAGCTCACTAAGTAAGTACCGGGTGGACCTACCCCCTGATGAAATACCAGACCACTGGTACAACATCCTCGCAGACCTCCCTGAACCACTACCACCACCCCAAGACCCTGATAACGGTAAGAGGTTTGACTTGTTGAAGAGGGTTGTACCCTCGGAACCCCTTAGTTTTGAGTTCTCCACGGAGAGGTTCATTAAGATACCCGAGGAGGTTAGGGAGAGGTATCTCCAGGTTGGTAGGCCCACACCCCTAATTAGGGCTAGGAGGTTTGAGGAGTACCTTGATGCGCCGGTTAAAATATACCTAAAGATGGAGGGGTACACCTACACAGGTAGTCACAAGGTAAACTCAGCCCTGGCCTGGGTCTACTACGCCCTTAAGGATGGGGCAAGCCTGGTAACCACTGAGACTGGTGCTGGTCAATGGGGCTCAGCTGTGGCGTTAGCGGCGGCCTTATTTAAGGTGAAGGCTCACATATTCATGGTTAAGGCAAGCTACTACGCAAAACCCCTGAGGAGGTTCCTAATGCAGATGTACGGGGCCAGCGTCCACCCAAGCCCAAGTGAGTTAACGGAGTTCGGTAGGAGGCTGCTTAAGGAGAACCCAAACCACCCAGGGAGCCTGGGCGTCGCCATAACTGAGGCCGCTGAGTACGCCCTTAAGAATAATGGCAAGTACGTGGTTGGAAGCGTCATAAACGCCGACATAATGTTCAAGACGGTGGCTGGTCTCGAGGCTAAGAGGCAGCTTGAGTTGATTGGGGAAGACCCGGACGTGATGATAGGGGTTGTGGGTGGTGGGAGTAATTGGGGTGGGGCCTTCTATCCATTCATAGGTGATGAGCTTAGGAGTGGTAAGGTGAGGCGCAGGTACATTGCGGTGGGTGCCTTGGAGGTGCCTAAGGTGACGAAGGGCATCTACAGGTATGATGACCCTGATGCGGGTAGGGTACTGCCCCAGTTGAAGATGTACACAATAGGCTCCGATTTCATTCCACCACCAATATATGCAGGTGGGTTGAGGTACCATGCAGTGGCTCCAACACTATCATACCTAATGAGCAAGGGTTACGTTGAGGGCAGGGATTACGACCAGGAGTCCGTCTTCAAGATGGCTCAGATCTTCGCTCAGGTTGAGGGCTATGTACCAGCGCCGGAGACCGCACACACGCTACCAGCCATAAAGGAGATTGCTGATGAGGCTAAGAGGACCGGTGAAAGGAAGACTATACTGGTTAGCTTCAGTGGGCATGGACTACTTGACCTAGGTAACTTCGCAGATGTACTAGGCTTCGAGAAGGCGTAGGGGGAAGTAGTGGAGATTAGCAAGCCTTAAAATTTAGATTACGATAAGCAGTGTCTTAACCTCACCCAGCCGGTGGTTAGGTGGCGTAGAAGGGAGGGAAAGGTGGTGCGGCCGCCGGGATTTGAACCCGGGATCTGCGGCGCTCCACGCGGGCGGTGCGGTTAGGGGCCATACTTCATAGGCCTTTTAAACATTTCGCCAAGGAGCCATGTAATATCGGCCATCTTAAATGCATACCTTATGCTTAACGCAGCTTAAATCAAGTACCACATTAGCCGGCTTTGGCCATGGCGCCTTGGCTTTAAGCTTAATAGTGCCGTGTGCCCCGTTAACCGGGTAAGTGGTGGATTGTGGTGAGGGTTTCGAGGGGGCCCAGTGAAGGTTACGTTAAGTCCAAGGTGCCTAGGGGGTTTCACCTGGAGGTGGCTAGGTCAATACAGAGGTTGTTGGCCAGTAGGGTTGTGGAGAGGGACCTGGTTGACGTTAAGGCCATTGACCTAGTTGCAGGGATTGACGTAGCCTACGTGGAGCGTGGCGGCTTGGAGATAGGCATCTCGGTTGCCAGCACCTACTCCCTAAGCAGGGGGCTGGTTGTTGAGTGGGGGTGTTGGGTTGGTGAGGTTTCCTTCCCCTACGTACCCACGCTGCTCTCCTTCAGGGAGTTGAAGCCCATGGTTAACGCCTACCTTAAGCTTAAGAGCAAACCGCAGGTGGTCCTCATTGATGGGCACGGTAGGGCGCACCCCTTCAGGTTGGGTATAGCCAGCCACTTCGGGGTGTGTATGAACATACCCACAATTGGCGTGGCTAAGTCGCTACTATACGGTAAGGTTAACCATGGTGAGGGGCCGATACTGGACCCGGTGTCCAACGAGGTAATTGGCTGGGTTATTCAGTGCGCGCCCAGTAAACCCACCTACGTGAGCATTGGCCACGGTCTATCACTGGGCAGTGCCCTAAGCCTAGTTAAGAGACTTTGCGCAGGCTCCCAAATGCCAATACCCATACTCCACTCCCACAATAAGGCAAGTGAACTTAAGAGGAGGGTGAGCAGGCTACTGGGGAGTGCGGGTTTAAGTGAGGTCACGAAGGATTTATGTCAATGACCCCTTCCCCTGCCCTTTTAGGGTTAGTTTTTCGCTTTGGGTGTCTTGGTTGTTGCCCCATCTATTACGGGGTTAATGGATATCCTGTCTGTCTAGAGTTAGATCTAAAACCTATAACTACGAACCATATGCAGTAGGGTAATCCATCATAAAAGGCAAGACTTGCCGTTCATTTCATCATAACCGCGTTAAGGTATGGCTGACTTAAGATTAGGGTTTAGCCAGTTCCTTACGGGGCTCCTTGGCTATTGCTATTATTAACGGGAACCTCCTCCTAATGGTTACGCTGTTGAAGTACCTCGTCGAGTAGCTAAGGCACTTGGCAGTGCATGAGTGGCTAATCACTCTGCCAAACAAGTCCCCATCAGCCTCAACAACTATGAAGACTCCCCCAGGTTTCAGGACCCTCACCACGTTAACCATCGACGACTCATGGTCACCCCAGTGGTGTAGCGTGAACACGGTTACGGCAACGTCGAATGAATCATCAATCACCGGTAGGGCCCAACTACCCCCATTGATGAAGTCCGGTCTCCAGAACCTGCCATGACCCCTCTTAAGCATTGCCATGCTCACGTCAACGCCAACAACGTGGTAGCCAAGCCCACTGAGCCTATTAGCCAACACCCCAGTCCCCGGCCCTATCTCAAGCACCTTGGCTGGGGCATTAACCATCTTCTTGATTAAATTAGCCGTGAAGGAGTACGCCCAACCTAGGGCCACCTCCACAAACCTATACACCCGGGCCGTCCTCTCATCAAACTGCTCAAAATATCCATACCTATGCATCTAAACAAGGGTCAATAATACTGCTAATTAAAACATACGCGCAAACCTAACACTCAATACCACCTGTGGTTTACTGCAATAACGCCTCCTGCGTCCCTTCAGTTAAATGAAGCTAGTTAAGATAAGCTTATTAAGGGTTAACCCAGCAATCTGGAGACGGGGCCCGTAGCTCAGCCTGGATGAGAGCGGCGGGCTTTTAAGCTACCGAAGAAACCCGTAGGTCGTGGGTTCGAATCCCACCGGGCCCGCTAGAAAATGGTATTGGGTCTCATTCCGTAATGCTATTCCTGCTACCATGCATATAACCATAGTTCAACTCACGCATATCAGCCTTAATGAATTAAGCTAAAGTAAGGTTAATGAACCCTTCCTTCAACGAACAGGGTGGGAGTCGTCATTATAAATGCAAGTTGGCGCCTTACCTGAGCACCTAAGGCATGGATACTACACAGCCAGTCTTCTAGTAGGCATGGCAGGCTTCACTGTGGTTAATTATAGGATTTAGTGACGTAAGGTTAATTAAACTAGGGTGTTCCTAATCCCTGTGGAGTCTGACCTGGAGTTCTCTAACATTGTCTCCGTGCTTAAGCTGGTGGAGGCGACCACGCAGAGGACTGTGATGGCTAAGGCGCTCTCCAGCCTTCTCAAGAAGACGCCACCCCAGGTCATTGATAAGGTGATTTACTTCCTCCTAGGCAGCCTAAGACCTGACTGGGAGGGTGTTGAGCTTGGCTTAGCCGAGAGGTTGACCCTTAAGGCTATCTCAATGGCAACTGGCCTACCCATTAAGCAGGTTGAGGATCTCTACAAGAGGCTTGGTGATGCCGGTGAGGTGGCTAGGAGGGCTGTGGAGGTTAGGAGGAGTAAGGGGACTGGTGGGTCAATATTCGACTTCATTGGTTCACAGGCTAAGAGGAGTTTGACCATTAGTAAGGTTTATGATTCACTAATGGCCATAGCCAAGGCGTCTGGTGAGGGGGCCCAGGACACCAAGATTAAGATACTGTCAAGCCTACTAACCGATGCTGAGCCCGATGAGGCCAAGTACATAACCAGGTTCGTGATTGGTAGGCTTAGGCTTGGCGTAGCCGACATGACCATACTGGACGCCCTCTCAGACGCCTTCGACGTTAATAAGGACTTGCTGGAGAAGGCCTACCACGTCTACCCAGACCTGGGCAGGATAGCTAAGGCCCTTGCCGAGGGTGGTGAGGAGGCTGTTAAGGCGATTAAGGTTACGCCAGGTGTACCCATTCAACCAATGCTGGCTGAGAGGTTGAGTAGCCCTAAGGAGATTTTGAATAAGCTGGGTGGTGTTGCCATATGTGAGTTTAAGTATGATGGGGAGAGGATGCAGATACATAAGCTTAAGGACGGCACCGTTAAGATATTTAGCAGGAGGATGGAGGACATAACCAACCAATACCCCGACGTAGCCGAGTATGTCCGTGAGGCTGTTGATGCGGAGGAGTTCATAGTTGAGGGTGAGGGGGTCGCCATAGACCCCGATACCGGTGAGTTTAGGCCCTTCCAGGAGTTGATGCATAGGAAGAGGAAGCACAACATTAAGGAGGCCATTGAGGAGTACCCGATTAACCTATACCTATTCGACGTAATGTACGTTAATGGCCAGGACTTAACAGACCTACCTCTACCGGATAGGAAGAAGATCCTCTTCTCCATAATCAAGCCCCACGAGCATGTGCACCACGCGGACTGGATAATAACGGACGACGCCGATACACTTGAGAAGTTCTTCCTGGATGCAATATCCTCAGGTTGTGAGGGGGTTATGTGCAAGTCTGTTAAGATTGGGTCAATCTACGAGATGGGGGCCAGGGGTTGGTTGTGGATCAAGTATAAGAGGGATTACAAGAGCGAGTTATCAGACACAATGGACCTGGTGGTCGTGGGTGCCTTCTGGGGACGTGGCAAGAGGGCAGGGACCTATGGGGCATTGCTCCTCGCAGCCTACGACCCAGACTCAGACCAATTCTACACGGTCTGCAAGGTTGGCAGCGGCTTCACGGATGAGGACCTTAAGAAGCTGCCCCAGATGCTTGAACCATACAAGATACCCCACAGGCACCCGAGGGTTGTCTCCAAGATGGAGCCTGACGTATGGTTCACGCCAGGAATGGTATTGGAGATAACTGGGGCGGAGATAACCATGTCACCGCTCCACACATGCTGTTCAACAATGCTTAAGGGTGACGTTGGCCTAGCCATAAGGTTCCCCAGGTTCACGGGTAGGTATAGGACTGATAAAAAGCCTGAGGACGCGACCACGGTTAAGGAGATCTTTGAGATGTACAACAGCCAGAAGAAGGTTAAGTTAACAGACCAGGCACCTTAAGGGGGAGTTAGCTATTTAAAAACCGGCAATGGCTACTAGCTGGGGCGGATGATGGTGGGTCACCTAGGCGGCTACCCACCTGACACCCCCTTCGCCATCCTAAGTATTAGGCGTCATTTAGTACCTACCCTTAGACAGCACCCTGGCGGCTGTTATCAAGGGGTGCCATACCGGTGCCGTGGGTGGTGCGTAGGATAGGTCCGAGAAGAAGAAGTCATCTATCGTGGCACCCTTACCTATTAAGGCGGCTGCAGTATCAATGTAACCTGCGGTAATTTTATCCGCCCCAACCACCTGAACACCGAGGACCCTACCGCTGGGTTCATCCGCAATCATCTTCACGTTAACCTGAACCCCACCTGGGTAGTAATGGGCAGTGGTCCTGGCCTTTATGGTCGCCGACACCGGTTTAAAGCCCCAATCCCTAGCCTGCCTCTCAGTTAGCCCGGTCCTAGCCACGTAGAGGTTGAAGACCTTGGTTACCGCTGTACCCAGCACGCCGGGGAACTTCAGGAACCTACCCTTAACCGCATTAGCACCGGCAACCTGCCCCATCTTATTGGCTGGTGGAGCTAAGGCAACGTAAATCCTCCTGCCTGTGATTAGGCTCCAGGTCTCCACAACATCACCAGCTGCGTATATGTTCGGCACGGAGGTCTCCATGTACTCGTTAACCCAGACAGCCCTAGTCTCCCCCAACTTAACCCCAGCCCTCTCGGCTAGTTCAGTGTCTGGCCTAACGCCAACCCCCATGATAACCTTATCAACAATGTACTCCCCCCTCTCCGTGATCACCTTGTTCACGTGTCCATTAACACCCCTGAAGCCGATGACCTTCTCGCCTAGGTGTAGCTCAACGCCGTTCCTTGTTAACTCATCGTGTATTAGCTTCGCCATATCCTCATCAAACGTTGTAGGGAGTACGTGGGGCATCATTTCGAAGAGTAGAATCCTCTTACCAAGGCTCCTAAGAGCCTCAGCCACCTCAAGGCCAATGTAACCACCACCCACCACAGCCACGGTACTTGCCCTCTCAACCTCCTCCCTGAGCCTCGGCGCCTCGTGGGGTAGCCTAAGCGTTAATATGCCACCCAGTTCACTACCCTCCACGGGGAGGGTTATGGGCCTGGCACCCGTGGCTATTACCAAGACGTCCCAGGGGTACTTAACCACACCACCCCCCTCCCTAACCAGGAGCACCTGATTCTTAACGTCTATGTCGAAGGCCTCTGCGTTAACCTTAACGTTAATCCTCCTCTCCCTGGCGAATTCCTCGGGTGAGTATATTGCCAATTCCTGCGCCTCCTTAACAACACCACCGATGAAGTACGGTATCCCACAGGGGGCGTGGCTTATGAAGGGGCCCTTGTCTATTAGGGTCACCTCAGCCTCAGGGTCAAGCCTTCTAGCCCTAGCGGCCGCAGACGCCCCAGCAGCCCCAGCGCCAACGATAACTACCCTCTTGGCCATGGGGGAATAGGCCCCATGCGTATATATGCATTGCGCAGTTTCTTCAAAGGGGTCCAGGTGCGGAAATATTAATAAAGCAAGTTAACCCAGTGGTCCATGTAATGCAGGTAGCCTTATTTACAATACTGTCCTCACTGACCGGGGGCCATGTGAGGATACTGGAGACTGCCTACAGGTACCCTAGGAGGCCCACCTTCCTGATACCTAGGAATTACTACGTTAAGTTGCTTAACATGCTGGACACGTACTACGAGGGCAGGTTTAGGGACTTCATAGAGAATAACACGGTTGAGTTACCACCCATGGAGATTACCCACTTCTACGCCTACCCAAAGTACATATATGACGCCATGAATAGGATTAAGGGTGATTTAAGCTACTTCGACCTATTCTACGTGCCCCATGAGCACATAGGGATGATGATGCTCCTTAAGGGTGTGGGGGTTAAGTGGACTGCCCTACTTCAATTAACACCAGTCATAGGCGCCCTAGACGTTGACCTACCCATGAACCCGATAAGGCTTATGTCGCTTAACCTAAGGCTAAACGGCATGGGTTACATAGGCGACAAGTTCTTTGAGTACTTAATAGCCAAGGCAGTTCTATCTGGGGAGACGGTGCTCTCAGTCTCCAAGTCAATACCATACGAGATGAGGCTCATGGGGCTTAGGGCCAGGGTTAAGGTACTTGACCCAGGCATCGGCATTGATGAGGCTTGCTTTAGCTGTGGTGACAAGGACATTGACCTGGTCTTCTTCGGTAGGTTGAGGAGGGAGAAGGGGGTGTTCGACTTCATTAGGGTCCTCAATGTGCTACGCAGGAGGATGAGGATGAGGCCTAGGGCGCTTATAATGGGTGCATCAGACGACGAAACCCCCAGGTTAGTTAAGGCTAGGCTTAGGGAGCTTGGGTTAAGTGGACTCGTTGATGTAAAGGTTAACTTAACCAGGAGGGAGCTGCTGAGCAACCTGGCCAGGGCAAGGGTCTTCGTGTACCCAACCAGGCTTGACTCAATAGGACTCGTGGTCATTGAGGCCCTAGCCCACGGCATACCAGTCATCACCTACGACATACCGGCGATGAGGCTGAACTATAGGACCAGGGCTGTGTTGAGAGTTCCCTTCAGGGACATTAACTCCATGGCCCTAGTAACGGCTAAGCTACTTAGCGATGAGGAGTACAGGGAGGGCTTAGCCAATGAGGGGCTTAGGTTCGTTAGGAGGTTTGACTGGGTTAACGTGGCGTTGAGGGAATGGGAGGAGTTAGGTAAAATAGCCAGCGAGGAGTCCAAGGCACCTGAGACCAAGGT